>Ga0302325_10003711_pt1 | contig 35770 bp, 23 predicted proteins | sample Palsa_T0_2_FD_201948 | JGI IMG/M metagenome (GOLD analysis project Ga0302325, IMG submission 201948) | Peat permafrost microbial communities from Stordalen Mire near Abisko, Sweden - Palsa_T0_2 | ecosystem: Environmental > Terrestrial > Soil > Palsa > Peat permafrost | place: Sweden: Abisko...
TCGCAAACACGAACGGAATAGCCACCGCGCCCGCACTGACGGCTAACTTCGCCGGGGGAACGTTCACCGTAACCGCCAGCGTGAACGCTCTAAGTGTGACATTCGCGCTGACAAACGCGGTTTATGCCTTGGCGGCCTCATCGGCGATCGTAGGGAATACGGCGGGCAGCGGTAGCGTGATGTTGTTAGCCGGGGGGGCCTGGACGGCCGCCAGCAACACACCGTGGTTGCAGATATCCGCGGGCAGCGGCGCAGGCACCGGGAATGCTTTGATCCAATTCACCTACGGCGCGAATCAGAACGCGGGCGCGCAGACCGGAACGCTGACGATATCCGGTTTGACCTTCACAGTGACGCAAGCTGGCGCCGGCTTTACGCCCGTCGGCGTGGTGAGTACGCTGGTTTCATCGGGTCTGAAGGCTCCGCATGGCGTGGCAGTGGACGAGTTTGGAAATGTATATATCGCGGACACCAGCGACAATGCCGTCAAGGAGTGGAACGCCGGTACGCAGCAGGCGACCGCCTTGGTCTCCTCCCGGCTAAGTGCTCCCAGCGCCGTGGCGGTGGATGCGCATGGCAACGTGTACATCGCCGATAAAAAGAACAACGCCATCAAGGAATGGAACATAACCACAGGGCAGGTAACGCCGCTGGTGGCGACCGGGCTGAGGGGACCGGCCGGAGTGGCGGTGGATGCCCAGGGGAACATCTATTTTTCGAACACGGGGGACGACCAGATCAAAGTGTGGGAAGCCGCGACGCAGCAGGTGTCGACATTGCTCTCGGGGGGCCTCCACGCGCCCAGGGGCGTGGCCGTCGACGCGCAGGCCAACATCTACGTTGCCGACAGCGGTGACAATGCCATCAAAGAGCTGACCGGGGCCGCGAGGCCGATTTCGCTGGTATCTAGCGGGTTGAACGACCCTTCCGGCGTGGCGGTGGATGGCGATGGGAACGTCTACATCGCGGATTCCGGCAACAATGCGATCGAGAAATGGAACCCCGCGGGACCCACCATTACGACTTTGCTTTCAACCGGGTTGAACGGGCCAGCCGCGGTCGCCGTGGACGGGCAAGGGAACGTTTATATCGCGGACACCGGTAACAACGCCATCAAGAAACTCAGCCCCGTTTACCTGTGGTTGGGCGCCACCAGCCGGAATGAGAGCGCCACCGCCGGGACCGATTCGATCGGTGTTGAGGCCCTGCCGGGCAGCACGCTTGTGACGGCCACCAGTAACCAGTCGTGGCTCACCATAACGGGCACCGGCGGCGGAGCGATCGGCTTCTCTTTTCTGGCCAATACCTCTGCGATCGGCCGCACGGCGCAAATCACCGTGCTGGGGCAGCAAGTAGTCACGGTGACCCAGAGCGGCGACGTTCCGGCCAGCATCGCCATGACTGCTGGAAACAGCCAAAAAGCGCGCGCCGGCCATGCCTTCGCTAGGGCCTTGCAGGTGCGAGTCACTGACGCCGCCGGCAACTCCGTGAAGAACGCCGCCGTGACATTTACAGCCGTGCCGGGCGTGAACGGCGCAAGCGGCACGTTCAGCTCGTCGGCGCCGGTCATGACCAATGCCAACGGTTACGCCACCGCCTCCACTTTGACGGCCAATGGCGTTGCCGGCGCATTCACGGTGACGGCCACCGCCGGAGCCATAACCACCACCTTCAACCTAACGGTAACCGCGCCATGAATGAAAACGTGAACCGCCGCGAATTCTTGCAACGCATCGGCGCAGCCGCGCTTCTTGGGGCAACCGGCGCTTCGAACACGCCCGCTCAATCCAACTCCGGACCTGGGGCATGGACACCGCCGCCGGTCCTGAAGAATCCCAACATACTAGTCGTCATGGTGGATCAGATGCGCCCCCCCATGTGGATGAGCGCCAGTCAGTCGGCGGCCTATGGTCAGACGGTGCTGCCGAACATCATGGGGCAAATTCAGGGCAACGCCTACAATTTCGACCAGTTTTTCGTGGCGGCCACCGATTGCACGGCGTCCCGGGCGGCGCTCCTCACCGGTCTCTATGCGCCCCAAACCGCCATGTATACCGATGGGTCTCCAAGCCTGAATCCGGCTTTCCCGACTTGGGGCGAGGCCGTCGCGACGCTCAACCCCGCGTATCAGGGTAACGTCTGGTGGTTCGGCAAGTGGCATCTTTCCGTATGCAAGGACGCCACCCCTCTGTTGCCTTATGGCTTCAACACCAGAACTTATCCGGGAGGACCGCCGCCCTACAACCCCTCCCCCAACGGATCGCCCAACGAGGGGACTAACGGCGGATCTTTCAATGGCAAAACGAATGCCAGCGATGCGGACATAGCCGGCGATTTCGCCGGTTGGCTCCAGGGCCAGGCGCCGACCGCTGGGCAAGCTTCCTCTCCGTGGTGCGCCACGGTGAGCTTCGTGAACCCGCACGATATTACTTATTCGCCCGGCTGGTTCCAGAGCGGCCCTTTTCCGCCCCCCGGACTGCCACTGGAGTGTTCCTATTTCCCGCCCCCAAGCGGGGGTCCTCAATCGTTTTACGGCAGCCAGCCAAATCCGTGGAACTGGGAGAATCTGCCACAGGTAGCCAATAAGCCGATCCTGCAGACCGAGTTCCAGAGCAGCCTCAACGGGCGGGACGGAGTGGTAAACGATTGGGTCCTCTTTCTGAACCAATACATGTGGCTACAGAATTTGGTGGATCAACAAGTCGGGGTGGTGTTGAATGCGCTCGGCGGTTCTGCGTTCGCCAACAATACGATCGTTGTTTTCCTGTCCGACCACGGAGAATACGCGGGATCTCACGGTATGCATGCCAAAGGCAACGGGGTCTACGACGAATCCATGCGCGCGCCGCTCTCCGTCCGGTTTCCAGGACAAACCGGCTCGATTTCGATGGACCAGATGTGCTCGGGCGTGGACTTTTTCGGCTTAATGTGCGACTTGGCGGCCGGCGGCAGCGGGCAATGGCGGCTGGCATATCCGGACTTGGCCAACCGGCAATCCCTATGGAGCTTTTTGTATAACAACAGCGCCGAAACCCGTGTGGCGCCGGCTCCCGTGGGAATCCCTTACATTTTTCACACATTCGATAACGCCACTACGAGTTCGCTGTCCCACGTTGTGTGCCTGCGCACGAAACTGGACGTGAGCAACGGAGTCATCGGCGCCAAGCTGGCATTCTATTCGGACTGGGGTCCCTCTACCACGTACCCGAATGCGACACCTCCGGACCTGGAGTTCTACGACTACAATCCCCAGACCACCAACAACACCAGCGAGACAGGCAACGATTACTACAGCGCCAATCCTACTACGCAGAACACTATCGCGGTATATACGCAGATGATGGGCAGCCTGATTCCACCGGCGACCGGATTGATTGGGCGTGAGTTGAATCCGCCGCTGGTGGGCACCGGTCAGGATGGACTTCCGCTCAGCCATGCGCAAGCCGTGGCAAAAGAAGTGTACTTTGTGTCCGTTAACGGCTCCGGCTCCGGTTCCTGTTCGGGATCGTGATGCAGCTTCACCTGAAGCAAGTCCATCGCGGCGGGGTCGGCAATTGGCCGTCTCTCAAACGGGTAGTGGCGCTCCCGATCCGGTCCACCGCGGGTAACCAAATGCGAGGCGACATGCCGTGCAAAGAGGCGATTCGACATTTTTGGCATGAATAGCTGAAGCGATTTGCCGGTGTTCGTCACTAAGGGAGGAGTTCGATTGGCCCCTGCCCGCGCCGCCGGAACCGCCGGGATGAAAAGAAAAGAAATAAACGGCTCCAATGGAAGCGGTTGGGTGTCTAGTCGTCTCAACCTGGGATCGCCAAAATGGAAATTCCAGAGATTTTCCGAAGGAGGAACAAAATGTCAGACGAAAAGAAGTCTTTCGGCGAGTTGTTGAACGAGTCGCCTTTGGCAGCCGGAGAGAACACGATCAGTTTGGTGGGGGCGCTCGCGCGCTCGCACCATCCGGGGAAGTTCGTTCTGGTGCTAGCGGGGAACCAGAGCGTGACGCTCGATATCGACGCCGTCAAGGAATATACGGTGCTTAGCGGAATGATCGGGCAACTGATCGTGCAGGTGGAGATCGATCGCGACCGCGTGCCGGGTTCGCTGGCGCAACCGCAAGCGAGCCAAGCGGCCATCCCTGGGTTCAAGAACCCGTTGCACGAGGTGTCCACCACCTTTGTCACCGATCATACGTACACGAGCCCGTGGCTCGATCAGACCGGCTTTTACGGCGATATTCTAGGGCACAAGGACCCTATCACCGATTTTCCGGGCACTTACCCGGCCCTCAGTCCTGGCGATCCTTGGCAGTTAGCCGGCGGCCATGCGGGGCTAGCGGCGCCGTTCGCGTTGGCCACGCCGCATCAGGCCCCGCCCAGTGCCCTGGCCGCCATGGGGGGAGGGCCGTTCGGAGGCGCGGTTCCCTTATTCCGCACGGTCGGCTGGTTCGATAATCGCGTACTCCCTTGGCACACAGGGGGTTTTCCCCATCCGGACTAGAGTTCCTGAGACGGACGGCTCGAAAAGTCGACCCTTAGCACAGCGGAGTGATGCGGATGACGGTCCTGATTATCTCCTCGATTGAGGATGTACATGCGCGCGCCGTGACGGAGGCGCTGTTGGCGGGCGGCGCGGCGGTGGAGTTGCTGGACCTGTCGGAGTTCCCGGTGCGGCTGGCGCTCTCGATTGCGTTCGAGGACGGCGCGCACCGGTTCATTCTAAGACGCGAAGGCGGAGGCCAGCTTGACCTCTCGACCATTGGCGCGGTTTGGTGGCGCAGGCCGCAGCCATTCGGGCTGTCCGCCGCCCTGACCGACCCGGCGCATCGCCGCTTCGCTACGTCGGAAGCGGCGACGGCGTTCGCGGGGCTGTGTCAGTCGTTGAATGCCTTCTGGGTGAACGATCCGGTGCGCGACGGCCCCGCTCATCATAAGCCATGGCAGCTTGCCCTGGCCCAAGAGATCGGGCTCCCAATCCCGCCCACGCTTATGACTAACGACCCCGAGGAGGCGCGCGACTTCTGGCGGCGGCATGACGGCAATGTGATCTACAAGGTTTTCCGCGCCTCCCCCGACGGCTGGCGGGAGACGCGCCGGCTGCGTCCGGAGGATGCGGCGCTGGCCGACACGATAAGGCTGAGTCCCGTCATCTTCCAGGGCTTCGTGGAGGCTGAGGCCGACATACGCGTCACTGTTATCGGGGATGAAATCTATGCGGCGTCGGCGGATGCGCGCAAGGGCGAATATCCGGTCGATTTCCGTTTCAATCCGAATTTGACCTGGGAACGGCACGCCCTGCCGTCATCGGTCGAGAATGCTCTGCGCCGCTTGATGCGGCGTATGGGATTGGAATACGGGGCGGTTGATTTGCGATTGACAGCCGGCGGTGACTACGTGTTCCTTGAGATCAATCCCGCCGGCCAGTTCCTATGGGTCGAAATGGCGACCGGACAGAAGATCGCTGCCGCGCTCGCGGCGCACCTGGCGGCTGGGCGTCGGATCACGGCGGCTGGCGGCGGACCCTAACAAGAGTGGTACTCTCGTCCGAGGGGTCCATCCTCCGGGGAGGGGCCGACTACAGTGCCTATTCTGGTAAACGGCGAGGTTATTTCCACGGACCTGATCCGAGAGGAAGGGCGGTGCCTGGCCCAACTCCCCGAATGGCGGGCCGTCCCGGAGGGGCTCGACAAAGAAATGCGCCTGCGGGAGGCGGCCGAGTGGTACGTGATCGATCGCGTCCTGCTGCGGCAGGAGGCGGACAAGGATGCGCGCCCCATCGATCCGGCGCTGGTCTCCGCCCAGGTCCAACGCTTGAGTGCCGCGCAAAGCTGCCGCGTGTTGTTCGACGATAGCGGCCTTTCGCGGCAGATTGAAGCGCAACTGCGGCTCCATCGCACCATGCGCGACTTGATGGATCCGCTGGCGCAACCCACCGAGGAAGAAATCGCCGCCGTCTACAAGACGCATCGCCAGAATTTTCAACTGCCGGAGACCGTGCATGCCGCGCACATCGTCAAGCACGTGGACGAGCTTCACCCGGAACCGGAAGCGCGCGCCGGGATCGAAATCGCTCTCGCTGCGCTCGAAAGCGGAGAGCCGTTCGCCGCGGTGGCCGACCGCTATTCGGATTGCAAAGGCAGCGGCGGCGATCTGGGCGCCTTCGCGCGCGGCGTTATGGTGGAGGAGTTCGACAACGTCGTGTTCGCCATGAAATCCGGAGAGCGCAGCCCCATCTTCCGCACGCCGTTCGGCTTTCATATTGCCGAGGTGCTTTCCCGGACGCCCGGCGGCATTGCCGAACTGCGCGAGGCGAGGGAATCCATCCGGCACGCCATGGTTGGCGCGCGCGAACGGGACGCCGCACGCAGGGCCGCCGACCGGCTGCGCGCGCAGGCGAAAATCCGCCGGATTTCGACGCGCGAAGCCGCCCGCCTGGCCTCCGAACGGAGTGCCGGCTGATGTCTTTGCCTCCGCCGCCATGCTGCGTGCCCGCGCGCGCCCGGCTGCTGCAACTGAACGAATCGCGGCGCAGTTCCGCGGAGCGCCGCCGCGCCACGGCCGGGTCTACGGAGAATATGGTGCGGCTCGACGGCGGCCGTTTTCTCATGGGGAGCGAAGCGCCGGAGGCTTTCGCGGTGGACGGAGAGGGTCCGGTGCGCGAGGTGATCGTGGACCCGTTCCATATCTCGAAATTTCCGGTGACAAACGGGCAATTCGCCGCATTCGTGGCGCGCACCGGGTATGTCACGGAGGCGCAGCGTTGGGGCTGGTCGTTCGTGTTCCGCAACCACGTGCCGGAGGCGCGGCGCGGGCCCGCATTGTCCGCCGCGCCCTGGTGGGTTCGCGTGGATGGCGCGGACTGGGCCCATCCGCATGGCCCGGATCAATCGGCCGAAGACCGCGCGAATTATCCCGCCGTTCAGGTTTCCTGGAACGACGCCCAAGCCTATTGCGATTGGGCCGGCGTGCGCCTGCCGACGGAAGCCGAATGGGAGTTCGCCGCCCGCGGCGGCCTCGAGCAGCAGACCTACCCGTGGGGCGACGAATTCATGCCCGGCGGCCGGCACATGTGCAACATCTGGCAAGGCACGTTTCCGGATATCGATCTGGCCGAGGACGGCTTCCGCGCGCCCGCGCCGGTGGAGAGCTTCGCCCCTAACGGCTACGGTCTGCACACTGTAGCGGGAAACGTGTGGGAGTGGTGCGCCGATTACTTCGATGCGCGATGGCATCAGACCGCCACGCGCATGAATCCCGCGGGTCCGCCATCCGGAACCGCGCGGGTGATTAAAGGCGGGTCATACCTATGCCACCGGTCGGTCTGTTTTCGGTACCGGAACGCTGCGCGCACCGCGAACACGGCTAACAGCGCGACGGGTAATATCGGATTCCGCGTGGTGCGCGATGTGTAGCGCCGTCAGCTAGACCCCGGCCCAGGCCTGCCGATTTGGACGAGATCCGTCGTTGGCGCGGCAGCCGCCGCCGGCGGACGCAGCAGCTTTCCCGGCAGCTTCGAAAAATAAATCAGCCGCTCGATCGCCGGCAGCATCCGGCGCACCGTCCGGCCATGGAACAGCAAACTGCCCGCCACCAGCGCCGGATGCGGAATCGTGGTGCAGCAGCGCGCGCAAATGTCGATCTCCCGAGCCCGTCCGCTCAAGTGCGCGCGGCGCATCCGCTGCATTTCCTCCCCGTTCCAAAGGCTCTCCAGCGGCTCGACCGCGATGTTGCCCAGCGGCGCGCCATCCAGCATATAACTCTGGCAGCAAGGATAAATATCGCCGTTCTGCTTCACATACATCGGCCCGCGCCACAGGTAATGGCAAGGATGCTTCCAATCCTCCGCCGCGTGGCCCGCCTCCGGGCGCATCATGTTGGTTTCGTCTTCTTTGATGCGCACCTGGTCCACGCCCTTCACGCCGCGCCAGAATTGCAGGAACTCCGCCACTTCGCCCGCGTTGCGCTCCATGCGCACCATCTGCACCACCACTTGCATGGTCGATCCGCGCGCATGCTTCATCTCCGCGAACCGCACGAAGTTGGCGCGCACCTTCTCGAACTTCGCGCCCTTGCGATAGAATTCGAAACTCTCCTTGCTGGCGCCGTCGAAACTCAGCGTGATCTGTTCCAGCGGCGATGCGAGCACGCGCTCCGCCACGCGCTCGTCCAGGAAAGTCCCATTCGTCGAAAGCAGCGTGGAGATGCTATGCCGGTGGCAAAACTCGATCCGCTCGAATATCAGCGGGTCCATGAACGGCTCGCCCAGCCCGATCAGCATCATGTGCTCGGCCGTCTGGCCCGCTTCGCGCACCACCCGCTCGAACACTTCGCCGGACATGTCGGCCTTGGGTTGCTTGTGCGTCTCGCGCGGACACATCGGGCAATACAGGTTGCACTTCGCGGTGGTCTCCACGATGTACTCCACCGGCAGCGCCGCCAGCTTGGCACGCCGCGCCATGTAGCCCCACAAAAGTTTCGCCCGATTCCACGCTCGCATCGATCCTTTCATTGTACCGGAGGGCGGGCTTTAGCCCGCGCGGGGCTTCAGCCCCGCCCTTAACTCATTCTTCCGCACCTTTCCCGTCACCGTCCGCGGCAACGCCCCGAACTCCACCAGCTTCGGACACTTGAAGTGCGCCAGACGCGCCCGGCAAAAGTCGATCAGTTCTTCCGCCGTGGCCGTCTGCCCCGGCTTCAGTCCGACATACGCCTTCGGCACTTCGCCCCACTTCTCATCCGGCGCCGCCACCACCGCCGCTTCCAGCACCGCCGGATGCTCCGCCAGCACCTTCTCCACCTCGATCGACGAAATGTTCTCGCCGCCCGAAATCACGATGTCCTTCTGCCGGTCGCGCACCTCGAGGTATCCATCCGCATGCATCACCGCCAGATCGCCCGAGTGGAACCATCCGCCGCGAAACGCCTCCGCGGTGGCTTGCGGATTCTTGTAATAGCCGAGCATCACATTGTTGCCGCGCATCAGCACTTCGCCCATGGTCTGGCCGTCCGCAGGCACGTCGCGCATCTCTATGTCGACCACGCGCAGGTCCGTGCCCGCCACCGTGTACGGCACGCCCTGCCGCGCCCGAAGCTGCGCGCGTTCCGCCGCGGGCAGCGCGTCCCACTCCGGATGCCAAGCGCAAATCGTGTGGGGCCCGTAGGTCTCAGTCAGACCGTAGGCGTGCGCCAGGCTGGCGCCCATTTCTTCGGCCGCGCGGATGACGGCCGGCGTAGGCGGCGCACCCGCAGTCACGATCTTCAGGCCGCGTTCGAACCGGATGCCCTGCGCCGCGCAGTATTGCGTCAGCGTGCTGACGACCACCGGCGCGCCGGACAAATGCGTCACTCCTTCCGCGCGGATCAGTTCCACCATCTTTTGCGGATCCACCTGCCGCAAGCATACGTGCCGCGCGCCCGCCGCCGTGACGGCCCACGGAAAGCACCAGCCGTTGCAGTGAAACATCGGCAGGGTCCACAGGTACACCGAAGCGCTGGTCAGCCCGTGTTCCACGACCTCGCCGAGCGCGTTCAGATAAGCGCCGCGATGGGTATACATTACGCCCTTCGGAAACCCCGTGGTTCCGCTGGTGTAGTTGATGGCGATGAAGCCGTCTTCCTCGGGATCCGGGAAACCGGCCGCCGGATACTCGCCCGTTTCGAGCCATCCTTCGTAATCGGTGATCGTGTGGACCGACTGGGGCAGCCCTGCCGCATGCTGCGGATCGGCAATCACGACGCGCGCCTCGCAATGGTTCAGGATCCACGCCAACTCACTGGCTGTAAGCCGCGTATTCAACATGACCAGCACCGCGCCCGCCATCAGCACGCCGAAGTGCGCCTCCAGCGCGGCAGCGCTATTGGGCGCGAGGACCGCTACCCGATCGCCGGGGGCAACGCCCATCTCCCGCAGAGAGCTCGCCTGCTGGTGTACCCGCTCGTTCAATTCGGCGTAGGTGAAGCGGCGGTCTCCATCGACGACGGCGATGCGGTCACGGTACACCCAAGCGCTGCGCGCGAGGAAGTCCAACGGGGTCAAAACCGACTTCATATCGACCGCATTGTACAGCATCTCAGTGCGCTATTCTGCAGAACGATGCCGAGAAGGGACGAGAATCGCTGCGACGTCACAGGCCGCACGAGACCGCACGGATGGTCGAACTGGAAGGCCTCGAACTCGCTTCATTCTCTTCCAGGGCTTGCGCCCGCTGGTCGACTTCCATAACTGGTATAGCGTCGCCTATTTGGTTCTGTTCTTTGGCCTGTCCGTCTACATTGGCAATGGAAAGACGGTCGGCAAGCGACTCCTCCACATTCGAGTCGTTTCTCTCGTGCGTCGTCGAATGTCTTTCTGGCACTCGGTCGAACGCGCGCTTGGATATGGCGCGTCCGCCCGCGGAACTGGGGTTCGGATTCTTGCAGTATTTCATTCTCACCCCAACCGCCGCACGGTTCACGACCGCATTGCGGAGACGATTGTGGTGCGCGACTTTGTGCCGGCCTCTGGACCCGCTGGGCAAAGCGCGAGACAATAGTCTTATGCCCCGGGTAGCTCAGATCACCGTCAACGGGACCCCGCGCCCCATCGACGCCGACCCCGACATCCCCCTGCTTACGGTCCTGCGCGACCACCTCTCGCTCACCGGCGCCAAATACGGATGCGGCGAAGGCCAGTGCGGCGCTTGCACCGTGCTGCTCGATGGCCAGTCAGTTCGCTCCTGCATCACGTCGGTGCGCGCCGCCGCGGGCAAACAGATCACCACCATCGAAGGCATCCACCATCCGCTCCAGGACGCCTTCATCGAAGAGGGCGCCATGCAGTGCGGCTACTGCACTTCCGGCATGATCGTCTCCGGCGTGGCGTTGCTGAACAAAACTCCGCACCCCAGCCGCGATGAAATCGTGCACCATATGAACGGCAATATCTGCCGCTGCGGCACGTACCCGCGCATCGTGGCAGCCATCCAAAAGGCGGCCCAATCGCATGCCTGACGCACCCGTGCAAATCGAACCGGAACGCTACGAACTTACCGCGCCGCCGGCCTATCGTTTCGCCGTCGATCGCCGCGATTTCATCGGGCTGCTTGGCGGCGGCCTGCTGATCGCCTTCTCCGCCGGCGCGCAGGAATCCGGCCGCCGCGGGCGCGGCCAAGCGCTGCCCGCCGATCTGGACGCCTGGCTGCACATCGCCGAAGACGGCGCAGTCACCATCTGCACCGGCAAAACCGAAGTCGGCCAGAACATCCGCACCTCTCTCAGCCAGGCCGCCGCCGAGGAACTGCACTGCCCCATCGCGGCCATTAAACTGGTGATGGCCGACACCGCGCTGGTGCCCTACGATATGGGCACGTTCGGCAGCCGCACCACCCCCACCATGGCCCCGCAGGTCCGCCGCGCCGCGGCTACCGCGCGCGAAGCGTTGCTCGATCTGGCCGCCGAGAAGTTGCAGGTCGACCGCGCCAAGTTATCCATCGCGGATGGCAAGATTGCCGGCGCGGGTGCGGCCCCGATGGGCTTCGGCGAATTGACCAAGGGGCAGAAGATCTCGAAGACTATCGCGCGCGATGTGTCTGTGGCGCGCCCGCTCGGCCAATCCGCATCCAAGCTCGAAGCGCGCGACATCGTCACCGGCAATCACAAGTACACGCCCGACCTGACCCGCCCCGGCATGCTCCACGGCCGCGTGTTGCGTCCGCCCGCATTCGGCGCGACCCTGGCAAACTTCGAAGCGCCCGACGCGTCCAGCTTGTCCGGCGTCACGGTGGTTCATGAGAAGAACTTCGTGGGAGTAGCCGCGCCTACCGCGCAAACCGCCGCCGATGCCCTCAGCAAACTCAAAGCCGAATGGAAGCGCGAACCCGTTCCGCCCGGCGCTGCCTCCGGCCCCGGCCTTTACGAATATCTGAAGCAGACCGCATCGCCCGGCGAACGCGACATTCAAGGTTCCGTCGAAGACGGTATGGCCGCCGCGGATATCAAGCTGCAGGGCGCCTACACCGTCGCCTACATCGCGCACGCTCCGCTCGAACCGCGCGCCGCGCTGGCCGAATGGGATGACGGCAAGCTCACCGTTTGGACCGGCACGCAAGTGCCCTTCGGCGTGCGCTCCGAGTTGGCTTCCGCTTTCGGCGTTGCCGAAGATCGCGTCCGCGTGATCGTGCCGGATACCGGCTCGGCATACGGCGGCAAGCACTCCGGCGAATGCGCCGTGGAAGCCGCGCGTCTGGCGAAATCCGCCGGCAAGCCGGTGAAGCTCGTCTGGACCCGCGAGGAAGAATTCACCTGGTCCTACTTCCGCCCCGCCGGTCTTATTGAAATTTCAAGCGGCGTCCGTCATGATGGCGCTGTAACCGCGTGGGAGTGCCATAACTACAACTCCGGCGGCTCGGGCCTACTGAGCAAGTACGACTTCGCCGGGCAGCGGAACACCTTCCACCCTGCCAAATCGCCGCTGCGCCAGGGATCTTATCGCGGCTTGGCTGCCACGGCCAACCATTTCGCGCGCGAAGTACATATGGATGAGCTAGCCCGCGCGGTGAAAATGGACCCACTCGAGTTCCGGCTCAAGAACGTGAAGGACGAGCGCTTGCGCGCGGTGCTGCAGGCCGCCGCAGACCGCTTCGGATGGGGCCCTGGCAAGAGCAAAGCCGAAGGCATCGGCATCGCCGGCGGATTCGAAAAGGGCGGCTACATCGCCACCTGCGCACAGGTAGCCGTCGAAAACAGCCGCATCCGCATCCTGCGCGTGGTGGAAGCCTTCGACTGCGGCGCGGTGGTCAACCCCGATCAATTGAAGAACCAGATCCAGGGCGCTATTTCCATGGCTATCGGCGGCGCGCTGTTCGAACAAATCCGCTTCGGCGATGGGCAAGTTCTGAATCCGCGCTTCTCGCAGTACCGCGTGCCCCGCTTCAGCGACATGCCCGAGATCGAAGTAGTACTGGTGGATCGCCCAGATCTGCCCTCGGCCGGCGCCGGCGAAACACCCATCGTGGGACTCGCGCCCGCGGTCTCGAATGCCATCTTCCACTTGAACGGAACGCGCCTGCGATCCCTGCCAATGGCTCTGTAGGACGATCTTCCCGGCCTGTCTTAACCCGTCTCCATTGGAGATGCTGCTGCAAGCGGGGCTTAAGCCCGCGCCGGCTAAAGCTCGCCCTCCAAAACACTCGAGGGACGGGCCTACGGGCCTGTCCTGTACCGTTACCGATCCCCTATGTACCGGTACAGCTCTCCCCTTCATTTACCCGGTTTTCCACTCTAGAATTAACTCATAAGTTATGAAAACGCTTATATACCGACTCTTACTCCCCGCGCTTCTGTTAGCCGCAATGGCGCCGGCAAAGGCCTCCCTGATCGAAGTGACAAACACCGACCTGGTGACTCTAGGCACCAACGACAGCCTGATCTTCTATATCTCACAAGATCTCTCCTCCGTGGGCCACGAATCCGCCTATCCCGGCGAGATCGAGATGATCCTCGGAGGGCTGCCGCTCGGCGGACCCGTGGCGCCCATACCCGGAACTTCCGGCGTCTCTATGCCAGGCTTTCTTTTCACCGCTACGGTCGAATCCGAGAATGGCGCGATCTCGATTCCCCTGACGGATCCGGATGCCGCGCGCCTGGGCCTGCCCGCCGGCGATCTGCTGCTGACCCCCGGATCGCGCAGCGGGGGATCCTACTCCGGTCCGATCGACCTGATCTCCGCCGATTTGACTATAAGCTCGGCCGAAGCCGCCGCGCTATTCGGCGCCGGCGAAGTCGAGATCGACATCCATAACATCGGCGCCCCCATCACTTTCGGCTTTTCCGGCTCGTCTATCGCCAGCGACTTCACCTCTTCCTTCATCAGCCCCGACGGTTCGCAGAGCGTGGGAGGCCGAGTCACACAAGTACAATGCGCCAACACACCCGAGCCCGGCACGCTCGGTCTGCTCCTCACCGGCCTGACGATTCTCTTGTGGGGCGGGCGTCTACGCCTGCAGCGGGTCTCCAGACACGCCCCCGTCGCCGTGCTTGACACCGCCCCATCCAAGCGATAGGCTAGTCTCCCTATGCGTTGGAATGCGATCAACTACCTTGCGATCCTCGCCGCGGGAATCGCCAGCATACTGGTGGGATTCGCGTGGTATTCGCGCGCCCTCTTCGGCCCGGTCTGGGCTAAGTGCCGCGGCATCGATATGAGCGATCCGAAACAGCGTCAGGACTTGCAAAAGGGCATGGGCGGAATCTACGCCGCTACCTTTGCGGCCACGATGCTGAGCGCTTTGGCCCTCTGTTTGCTGGTGGTCCGCATCCAGTCCGGCGGCGTGCTGGGCGGACTGAAGCTCGGCTTCCTGGTGTGGCTGGGATTCACCATGACGGTGCAATTGACCGCCGCTCTGTTCAGCCACAAGAACCGCACCTTGTTCTTTATCGACACCGGTTATCAACTGGTCTGCTACGTGGCGATGGGCGCTATCCTCGGCGGCTGGCAATAAGGGGCGGCGGTTGTCCAGCTTGCCGGAGCGCTGAGCCGTGTGATACCTTTCGTTCGCATGAAATCCTGGCAAGTTCACGCGTTCTGCGAGCCGGAGCAGATGACGCTCGATGAGATTCCCCTACCGGAGCCGGGCGCGCAAGAAGTGCGCATCCGCAACCGCGCGGCGGCGCTGAACTTTTTCGACATCCTCCAGATTCAAGGCAAATACCAGATCCGGCCGCCTTTTCCGTTCACTCCCGGCGCGGAAGTCTCGGGCATCGTGGATGCCGTGGGGGCCGAAGTGAAACACGTGTTCCCGGGCGACCCGGTGATCGCCATGACCCACAATGGGGCATTCGCCGAATACTCCCTGGCCGCAGCCAGCCGCACGTTTCACTCGATTGCCGGAATGGATTTCCCGGAAGCCGCGGCCATGCCGGTGGTGTATCACACGTCCTACTTCGCGCTGCACCGGCGCGCCGCGCTGGCGCACCGCGAATGGCTGCTGGTGCATGCGGGCGCGAGCGGCGTGGGCATGTCCGCGATTCAGATCGGCAAGGCGTACGGGGCGCAGGTGATCGCTACGGCCGGCAGCCCATCCAAGCTGGACTTTTGCCGGGCGCAAGGCGCGGACCACGCCTTGACCTACACCGATCCGGGATGGGTCGAGCATGTCAAGGAGATCACCGGCGGGCGCGGCGTGGACGTGGTCTACGATCCGGTGGGCGGCGACGTGTTCGACCTGTCCACGCGCTGCATCGCCGGCGAAGGCCGCATGCTGGTGATTGGTTTCGCCAGCGGGCGCATTCCCAGCGTGCCGGCGAACCGTATCCTGCTGAAGGATATTTCCATCGTGGGCGTGCATTGGGGCCAATATGTCCAGCGACACCCGGAGTTCCTTGGGCAAGCGCACGAAGTGCTGACCGCCATGTATTTGGGCGGACAGATCAACCCGGTGGTGGGCAAGACCTTCAGCCTCGACGAAGTGCCTGCGGGCTTGCGCGAACTGGCCGACCGCAAGATCCTGGGGAAGGCCGTCGTAGTCATGAACTAACTACGCAAGGCTGCGCCTTGATCCGATGCGGATGGAAGTCAGGAGACAGAAGTCAGAAGTCAGAATGGCAGCGCCCCGAGGCGCGGCTGGGTGGTGACCCAGCAGACATGATCGATGACGAGAACGAAATTCTCTATTCGGCGGGCATAACGGGCCAAGGCCGCGTGCCCTGGTGGGGCGGGGCTCCAGGCCTGTCAGGATGGGCCTGCGGCCCACGAATAGCGATGAAAACCGGTGCAAGCCATTTGGAGGGCGGGCTTTAGCCGGCGCGGGGATTTATCCCCGCCCGCAGCAGTTACCTGGGTTTCGACCGTGCGCGGGTTCTCCAGAACCCGCTCTCAGCTCCTTACCGGAATTGCCAGGTGGTAGCGCGCGTGACGAAGCTCTCCGTCGCGAACGAGTGCGCCGGCGGCGACCATTTCGCTAAGATCGCGCGTGGCAGTCGCGGGCGATGCGCCGGTGATACCGGCATACTTGCCGGCGCTTAGACCGCCCGTAAACCCTTCCGGACCCTCCCGCAGCATCCGCAGCAGCGCCTTTTCCTGGCGATCGTTGAGCTGGCCGCGCACGCGGTCGAGCAGCCGCGTCTTGTCGATCATGAACTCGACACGCGCGGTGCTGCGCCGCTGGGCTTCGATCGCGGTGGCCGCGAACCAGCCCAGCCATGCCGTGATCTCGTTCTTCTTATTCGCGGCTTGCAGCGCTTCGTAATACGCCTTCCGCCTGGCCAGGATGGTGGCCGCCAGCGCGATCGGCAGAGGATCGCGCCGGCCTTGCGCCAGCGCCTTTTCGGCGATGGCCCGGCCCAGCCGGCCATTCCCGTCCTCGAACGGATGAATGGAGACGAAGTAAAGATGCGCGATCCCCGCCCTGGTGAGGTTGGGAAGCGGCTCACGGCCGCCTGGACCCGTGCCATTAAACCACTTGACGAAGGCTTTCATTTCCCGCCGCATAGCCGATGAAGGCGGCGCCTCATAGTGTACCTTGGGCGCGTAAATGGCCCCCGAGACAACCTGCATCGGCTGGTCTCCGGTGCGATAACGGCCCACGTCGCTGAGATCCCGCCGGCCGCGAACCACCATGCGGTGCCATGCGAACAGCATTTCATCCGAGAGCGGCTCTTGGAATCGCCGGTACAAATCGACCATCATCTCCGCCACGCCTTCCTCCGCCGGCCGCGCCCGCCGCTTATCCACGGCCAGGCCAAGGTGCTTGCGGATGGAGGAGTGCACGCTCGCCCGGTCCAGAATTTCGCCTTCGATCGCCGAAGTCGTGAGGGCTTCCGTGCTCATGGACTCCACCGTAACCTGTTCGCGGTCGTCCGGCCCGAGATGTTTGATGGCGCCCGCGAATACGCCGGTTTCCAGCAGGAATTGCTCCTCGGCCTTCGCCAGGCGGGTCTTGTCCCAGGAGAAATCGGGCCAGTCGGGCTTTTGCCAGTTCCAGGGCATGAGCGATAGGGTTGCCTTCTATCGCTCATTTTACCCCACATTTGTGAGCGATAGAGATGCTTTCTATCGCTCATCAACGATTGCCCTGGCCGCGTACCATTTCCTGTACAATTAAAATTATCTTATGATCACCCGTTCCATATCCGAAGCGCGCCGCGAGCTCGGCCGCCTGATCGAACAGGCCCGCCAGGGCCAGGATGTCGTCATCATCAAGGATTCGCGGCCGGTGGCGGCCCTGCGGCCGATCGACGACGCCGACCTGGATCTGGCGCCGGAGATCACCGACGCGCAGGCCCAGGCCCTCTGGAAATGGTCCGAGGCGCAACCCTCAAAAACATTCAATTCACCCGAGTCGGCCGTGAAGTATCTCAAGAAAGAGTTCGAGAAAATCGATGAAGATCGTTCTGGAGGACGGGTTCCTGCGACGCTGCCGCAGCGCAAGCGCGGAGGAACGGTCCGCCGTCCTTGATATTTGCGCGAATCTGAGGGCGACTCTCGCCAACGCGCAGCAGCATACCGGCTTGGGGCTCAGAAAGCTGAACCCGTTCGAGCTTTGGGAGGTGCGCGTCGGCCTGAAGCTGCGCGCGCTCTTCTTCCACAGGAACAATTCGGCGGTGTTCGTTTTCCTGGGCACCCACGACGAAGTACAGGCCTTCCTACGACACTACAAACGCCCGGCCACGCACTGACGGCTACGGCGCCGCCATCCCGATAAACTTCGCCAGGTCCGCCTTCAACTTCTCCAGCGACGGCTTGTAGGTATACATCATGTGGCCGGCCTCGAAGAAGTCCATGCTCACGTGATTGCGCAGCGTGGGATCGAGCGACAGGTGGTCGAACGTGTACTCGGTGGCGAAGAACGGCGTCGCCAGATCGTAATGCCCGTTCGCCACGAACACCTTTAGGTCGCGGTTCTGGGTCATGGCCGCGCGCAGGCTATCCGACACGTTGACGTAGCGATTGTCGTAGTCTCCCCAGCTCCATGGATGCACCTTCCCCGTGAGTATCTCGTATGGCAGGTCGCTTTCCCACTTCAATTCGGCGCGCACATATTGGTTCCACGCGGCGGTGAACGGCGCATACACGCTGGCATAGCTCGGATCGTAGTCGGGGGAAGCGCTGGTGGGGTCCAGGTCGATGCCTTCCAGACGGCTGTCGTAACGGCCCACCGTGCGCCGCTCTTCGCGCAGCAGTTCTTTCGTGAAGCGGAAAATCGGCACGCGCAGATTGCTTTCGTCGATGAATTTGGCGGATAGGCCCGTCAGGCGCGCCAGCTTCTGCGCGGTCTGGGCGCGTTCTTCGGCGGAGATCGTATCGCCCTTCATCAGCGCCAGGCTGTACTCGTGCGAAGCGAACTGGGCGCTCTCCTCCAGCGCCTTGCTTTGGTCGGCCAACAAGTCCGGCGGCAGCTTCTTGTGATACCAGGCGGTAGCCGAGTAAGTGGGCAGGAACAGAATGTACGGCAGATCGTTGCCCCTGTCGAAGCTGATGGTCCCGAAATTCAGCACCGCGGAGATCAGGATGACGCCGTTCAGCGCGTAGCCCATCTGTTGCTGCAGATATCCGGAAAGATTCGCGGCGCGCGTGGTGCCGTAGCTTTCGCCCGCCAGGAATTTGGGCGACGTCCAGCGGCTGTTGCGCGTGGTATACAGCCGGATGAAGTCGGCCACCGATTCCAGGTCGCCATTAATCCCGTGGAAGTTCTTGGCATCTTGTTCCGGGATCGCGCGGCTGAATCCGGTCGAGACCGGATCGATGAACACCAAGTCCGTGAGGTCCAGGATGGAATACTCGTTGTCGACCAGTTTGTAAGGCGGCGGCAGCGCGTTCCCCTCGGGGTCCATCGCCACGCGCTTGGGTCCCAGCGCACCCATCTGCAGCCACACGGAAGACGATCCTGGGCCGCCGTTGAAGGCGAACGTCAGCGGACGTTTCGTCGAGTCCGCCACGTCGTCCTTGATGTACGCAATATAGAAGAAGCTGGCCGTTGCGGTGCCGTCTTCCTTCTTCAGCAGCATAGTTCCGGTGGTGGCCGTGTATTTCACGTCTTTGCCGCCGATCTGAATCGTGTGCTTGGTCTGCGAAACTTTTTCTTCGGGCGGCTTCTTGTCTTCCTTGGCTTTTTCGTCCTTGGCGGGGGCGGAGGCCGGAGCTTGGGGCGGTTGGGCGAATGCCGCCGCCGCGCAAATCAGAACGGCCGCTCCGCATAACATGTTTCGATGCATAAGCGACGATTGTCGCACACGGGCGGCGCCATAAAGACGGAACCACAGATGCACGCAGATGCACACGGATAAGGAATCTGCTTGTGCGGGCGTGCGGGGCCACTCACTGCAGTCTCAAGTGCGCAGTCGTATCTGTGTGAATCTGTGTGCATCGGTGGTTCCGGTTTCGGCGCGAGCGCCAGCCACCACCCGCCCGCACGAGAAGCAAAACTCCTTCGCAACCGCCCTCCATGAGGGTTTCTGGCGGCGGTTTGCGCATCCTAATATGCGGCGTTTGGCGTATAATCTTACCCAGGCGCCCATCGCCAAGAATAAGTTTCAGGTGATCTCCCGATGCAACGTTTCGTTCGCCATTCTCTGTATGCCGTGTGCCTGGTTTCGGCCGGCCTGTCCTTCCTCGCCGTAGCGCAGGCCCAGGACAGAGATCCGCCCAAGGATTTCGAAAAGGGCGAGGACGGGAGCTTTCAGAAGGCCCGGATCGCCTGGTTCTACGACCAGCGCGCCTATCCGCACGCGACCGTGCCGCCCGGCGCCCGGTTGAAAGGTTTCCAACAACTGCAGGCCCGCATCGCGGCCGAGCAGGCGGCCCTGGCGCGCGGCGCGAAGCACGACACCGATGTGGGAAGCTGGGTGCTCGTCGGCCCGTCCACCATGAACGGGTTTTGGGGAACCAATTCGGGCCGGATCACCGCCATAGCGGTGGACCCCACCAACAACCAAATCGTTTATGCCGGCGCCGCCCAAGGCGGCATATGGAAAACGACCAATGGGGGCAGCACGTGGACCCCTTTGACTGACGCGCAGGCTTCTCTGGCGGTCGGCTCGATCGCGATCGACCCGCAGAATCATCTGACGATCTATGTAGGCACCGGGGAGGAGAACAACGCAATCGATAGCTATTACGGCGAAGGAGTATTGAAGTCCACCGACGGCGGCAACACCTGGACCAATATTCCGGGTCCGTTCGCGGGCGGCGGCGGCGGCGGCGCGCGCATCGGGGGAATGGCGGTGCAGCCGAATAACTCATCGGTGGTGCTGGCGGCGGCGGGCTGTTGCTCGCCGGGACCCTCGGGCGTCTACCGGTCGGCGGATGGCGGCAACACCTGGACGCAGGTGTTGAACGTGAACGGCAACGAAGCCTACAACGTGATCTTCGATCCGAACACGCCCACTACGGCCTACGCATCGTTTGACTCCAAAGGGGTGTATAAGTCGACTAACAGCGGCGTGACGTGGACGGCGGCAAACGGTTCGGGCGGCTCGGCGCTGCCGTTATCGGGGAATGGACGATTTGCCCTGGTGATGGACCCCAATACGACGACTACTCTATGGGTGGCCATCGCCAGCAATACGAACAACAATCTGGCGGGGCTGTATAAGACTACGGACGGAGGCAACACCTGGACCAATCTGCCGAACACGCCGAGCTTTTGCGGCGGCCAATGTTGGTACGACCTCGCGCTGGCTGTGCAGCCCGGAAACTCCAGCGTGATTTTCGCGGGCGGGCAGGCGAGCTACGCACCTCCTTCCGGCGGAGCCGTGGTGCAGTCCCTGGACGGCGGCAACACCTGGACTATCTACTCCAACATCCATCCCGACACACACGCGTTCGCCTTCAGCGCGGACGGAACCATATTGTATAGCGGCAACGATGGCGGCATGTGGAGCACAAATCAGATCAACAGCGCCAATATTACCTGGACGGCTCTTAACACCGGCCTGGCGACCCAGCAGTTTTATCCCGGCCTGTCGATCGCCGGCAACAACGTCAATATAGGATTCGGCGGCACGCAGGATAATTCGATGGAAGGGTACTCCGGCACCACCACCTGGAGCAGCGTGACCTGCGGCGATGGCGGCGCGAGCCTGATCGACGACACCACCAACCCCGTCACGGTGTATGCAAACTGTATCGGGAACAGCTTCGAAAAATCGACGGACGGCGGGGTAACCTTCAACACCACGCAAAACGGCATCAACAGCAGCGACCGCACGAATTGGACTCCGCCGGCCGCGTTGGACCCCTCAAATCCGCAGCGTCTGTATTTCGGCACGAGCAACGTTTACCAGACCGTCAACGGCGCGGGATTGTGGACGGAGATCTCTCCGGATTTGACGGAAGGCGGCACGCTTTCGGCGTTGGCCGTCTCGCCCGTGAATCCGAATACGGTGTGGGCCGGGTCCACCGACAGCCAGGTGAGCGTGACGCAAAACGCGCTGGCGGGAGTGTCGGCGGCCTGGAGCAACGTCACTGGAAGCAATATGCTGCCGCCACGATATATCACGGCGCTGGCGGCCGACCCGCAACAAGCGGGCACCGCGTACGCGACCTTCTCCGGTTTCACCGGCTATGGCGACAATCTGGGCCATGTTTTCATGACCACTAACACGGGCGCCACGTGGACCGACATCAGCGGCAATCTGCCCAACATCCCGGCGGACGACATCGTGGTGGATCCGCTGCAAGCGGGCACTATCTATGTCGCCACGGATTTCGGCGTTTTCTATACAACCAACGGCGGCACCGCTTGGGCGACCTTGGTGAACGGTCTGCCGCGGGTCGCGGTCCTGAGTTTGAAGCTGCACCCCAGCCGCAATCTGTTCGCCGCCACGCACGGGCGCAGCGTGTGGGAAACGAACGTATCCAGCGTGACCGCGATTCCGTCGATCGTCGGCCTTTCGCCTGGGTCCGCGATCGCCGGCGCAGCCGGTTTCACGCTCACGGTGAACGGCGGCGCCTTTACGAATACGGCCATCGTGCAATGGAACGGCGCCGACTTAGCGACTACTTACGGGAGCGCCACGCAGTTGACGGCGACGGTGCCCGCTGGCGATCTGACTCTGGCGGGCACGGCGGAAGTGACTGTGATTATCCCCGGCGGCAATGTATCCAACCCGTTCACGTTCACGATCGATAACCCGGTGCCGGCCGCCGCCAGCCTTTCGCCGACCAGCGCCATTGTGGGCGGCGCGGGCTTCACGCTGACCGTGAACGGCTCGAACTTCGTAAATACTTCCACGGTGCAATGGAAGAGTTCCGCGCTGACTACCACGTTCGTCAGCGCCATCAAGCTTACGGCGACTGTTCCCGCCAGTGACATCGCATCTACGGGCACTGCCGCGGTTACTGTCGCGAATCCCGCGCCGGGCGGCGGAACGTCTTCTCCATCTCTGGCCTTTGCCATTAACAATCCGGTGCCGAGCGCGACTTCTCTATCGCCATCGACTGTTATCGCGGGCAGTGCTAAGTTCACGTTGACGGTGAACGGCGGCAGCTTCGTGAGCGGCGCGACGGTGTTGTGGAACGGTACCGGCCTGACGACCGCTTTCGTCAGTAGCTCGAAACTGACCGCCACTGTAACTGCGGCTGATGTTACGACTCCCGGCACGGCCAGCGTCACGGTATCGAATCCTTCGCCGGGCGGTGGCGCTTCCGGCGCGCTTACGTTCACCATCGGCAATCCCGCGCCCACGGCGACCCGCACTGCGCCGACCAACGAAGATGCGGGCGGACCGGCCTTCACGTTAACGGTAATTGGAACGAAGTTCCAGACCAGCTCCGTGGTGTTATGGAACGGATCGAGCCGGTCCACGACTTATGGCAGCGCCACGTCCCTGACGGCGGCGATCACGGCGGCGGACATTGCGACGCCGGGTACGGCCAACGTCTCGGTGAGGACTCCATCACCCGGAGGCGGGACCTCCAACGCGGTTACATTCACCATTGGCAATCCCGTGCCGGTGGCGGGGTCGCTCGCGCCATCGACGGCGATCGCGGGCAGCGGGGCATTCACGTTGACGGTGAATGGCAGCAGTTTTGTGAACGGCGCGGTGGTGCAATGGGGTGGGAGCAATCGGAGCACGGCATTCGTCAACAGCACCAAAGTGACCGCATCCATCCTGGCGTCGGATGTGGCCACGGCGGGCAATGTGCAAGTGAAGGTGATGAATCCAACGCCGGGTGGCGGAACCTCGGCGGGACTGACCTTTACCGTCGACAACCCGGTGCCGGTGGCCGGTGCCTTGTCGCCTCCCAGCGTGACAGTCGGATCGGCGGGTTTCACATTAACGGTGACCGGCAGCAGCTTCGTGAACGGGGCGTCGGTGAAGTGGAAGCAGACCGCGTTGACGACGGCCTTTGTCAACAGCGGCAAGCTGACGGCTACGGTGCCGGCGTCGGACGTAGCCACCGCTGGCACGGACAGCGTCACGGTGTCGAATCCCGCGCCGGGGGGCGGCGCGTCGAACGCGTTGACGTTCACGGTGGATAATCCCGTGCCTACGGCGGGTACGCTGTCGCCTTCGAGCGCGGTGGCGGGCGGGGCGGCGTTTACGCTGACCGTGACCGGATCGAGTTTCGTTAGCGGCGCGCACATCGTTTGGAACGGCGCGAACCTGGTGACTACGTTCGTGAGCGCGGTGAAGCTGACGGCTACGGTGTCGGCGCCGGATATCGCGGCGGGCGGCACGGCCAGCGTGACGGTATCGAATCCGACGCCGGGGGGCGGCGCGTCGAATGCGCTGACGTTCACCATCGATAACCCGGTGCCCGCGATCACATCGTTAGTGCCGGCCAGCGCCACGCACGGCGGCGCGGCGTTCACGCTGACGGTGCACGGTACGGGATTCCAAAGCAGCTCGACGGTCCTACGGAACGGATCGCCGCGGACGACGACTTATGTACATGCCACGGAGGTAACGGCGGCGATCACGGCGGCGGATATCGCGACGGCGGGCACGGCCAGCGTTACGGTGACGACGCCCGCGCCCGGCGGCGGCACGTCGGCGCCCGCGACGTTTACAATACATTAAAGAGTCCTCGTGGGGCAGACCTCCAGGTCTGCGCGGGTCCTCCAGGACCCGCTCTTCTGAGCACCAGCGGTCGGTAAGGAGCAGTAATAGGTTATGCGCGTTCGCTTACTTAGCATACTCATTGGTTCGCTAGCCGTAATCCCCGCGTTGCGCGCGCAGAACGCGACCGAGCCGCCCGAGCCTGGCAACATCGAACAACTGCGCTCGGAATGGTTCTACGGACAACGCGCCTATCCGCACAAGTACGTGCCTACGGGCGCCCGCCTCAAAGCCCTGCGGGCTTTTGAAGCGCTGTCCGCCGCGCAGCCCGCGACCGCGGCATCTCAGTGGACGTTTATCGGCCCGCAGCCAACCAATACGCCGTATGTCACTACCACCGTGTCCGGGCGCGTATCGGCGCTAGCCATCGATCCGCGCAGCAACAATACCGTCTACTTGGGAGGCGCGCAGGGCGGCATTTGGAAGACCACCGATGGCGGCACGACCTGGGCGCCCTTGACGGATACGCAAGCCTCCCTGGCCACCGGCTCGATCGCTCTGGATCCGAACAATCCGGACACCGTTTACGTAGGCACCGGCGAGGAGAATTTCTCAGGCGATAGCTATTACGGCCAAGGCATTCTGAAATCGACCGACGCGGGCGCGACTTGGACCAATTATCCGGGGCCCTTCGTCGGTCCGTTTTCGAGCGATGGTTTCTATGGCGGCGGCGCGCGCATCGGATCCCTGGCGGTGAACCCGTCAAACAGCCAGATTCTGTTGGCGGGCGTGGCTGTGAATTTTGAGGACGGCATCTACCGCTCGACGGACGGCGGTATGACCTGGACGCAGGTTTTATCTGGCAATCCGGGCGATTGCGTGTTCTTCGATCCGACCAACAGCAATATCGCCTACGCATCCCTCGGCAGCAATTTCAATAACTCCTCCGACGGTGTCTACAAATCCACGGACGGCGGAGTCACGTGGGCGCCGGCGGACGGCACCGGAGCCAACGTGCTGCCATCGTCCGATGTGGGGCGCGTAGTGCTAACCATGGCGCCCGGCAACCATCTGCTGATTTATGCGGGCATAGCCAGCGCTTCGACGGGGAATCTGCTGGGCTTTTACGAAACGACGGATGGCGCGGTGAATTGGACCAGCCTGCCCAATACGCCGGATTACTGCACGCCGCAATGCAACTACGACAATGCGATCGGCGTGCAGCCCACTAACTCCAATGTGATTTATGCGGGCGGAGCTTTTGAAACGACTTTGATACGCTCGATGGATGGCGGCAACACCTGGACCACGATTGCGCAGGCCGCCATAGGCGGCATCGTCCACGCCGATGTGCATGCCCTGGTCTTCACCAACGACGGCACGGAATTATATGTCGGGAACGACGGCGGCGCGCTGAGCACCACCAATCCGACGGCGACGCCGCCCACGTTCACGGGCCTCAACGCCGAGCTTGGGATCACGCAGTTTTATCCGGGCCTGGCGATCCATCCAACGAATAACACGATCGCCTTGGCGGGCACCCAGGACAACGGTTCGCAGATGTATGGTGGCAGCGTGGAGTGGAACGAAATCACCTGCGGAGACGGCGGCTTCAGCGTGATCGACCAGACCACCCCGACAAATATGTATACCACCTGCGATGGGGTCGAGGTGCAGAAGTCCACGAGCAGCGGCGCATTCGGAAGCTGGAACGACTCGGACGAGGGAATCGATACCAACGACGCCGGTCAGTTCATCCCGCCCATGGTGGCCGATCCATCCAATTCGTCGGCCCTGTATTTCGGCACCTCGCACGTGTACCAAACAACTAACGGCGCTGTTACATGGGCGGCTATCTCACCATCGCTGAACGATGGAGATTTCGACGGGCTTACTTCGATCGCCGTCGCGCCCAGTAATTCGAACACGGTGTACGTGTGTGGAGGCGACTCGCATGTCCACGTAACCAATAACGCGCTGGCGGGCGTTAGTTCCGCCTGGACCGATGTGACCAACGACCTGCCGCCGCGGTATCCGACCAAGATCGCCGTCAGCCCCACATCGGCTTCGACCGCTTACATTGCGTTTTCCGGATTCACCGGATTCGGCGATTCGTTAGGTCACGTTTTTGAGACCACCAACGGCGGGGCTACGTGGACGGACATTAGCGGCAATCTACCAAATATTCCGGTCGATGATCTAGTGCTCGATCCCATGCTGGCGGGCACAATTTATGTTGCCACCGATTTCGGCGTGATGTATACCACCAACGGCGGAACCAGTTGGGCGGTGGCCGGTACGGGCCTGCCGCGCGTGGCCGTGCTCGGGCTCACTCTGCACCAGCCGTCGCGCACGCTGCTCGCCGCCAGCCATGGGCGCGGCATCTGGGACATCAACGTCAATACGCTGGTGGGCATTCCGGCCGTGCTGTCGCTATCGCCATCGAGCGCGCTGGCCGGATCGGCCGGGTTTAAGCTGACCGTGAATGGTTCGAATTATGCGGCCGGATCGAGCGTGCAATGGAACGGCGCGAACCTGACGACGACCTTCGTGAGCGCGTCGCAACTGAAGGCCGCGGTGCCCGCCGGCGATATTGCATTGGGCGACACGGCGGCGGTTACGGTCAGTTCCGGCGGCGTGGTTTCCAACGGTCTGGCATTCACGATCGACAATCCGGTACCGGCGGCCGCCAGCCTCTCGCCTCCCAGCGCCATTGTGGGCGGCCCAAGTTTCACGCTGACAGTTACCGGAACGAATTTTGTAACCACGTCCGCGGTCGAGTGGAATGGCGCCGCCCTGGCCACTACCTTTGTCAGCGCTACCCAAGTCACGGCGACGGTTCCAGCCGGCGACATTGCCTCCACCGGGACGGCTTCGGTGACGGTTGCGAATCCGGCGCCCGGCGGCGGAACATCGTCTCCTTCGCTCACTTTTGATATCAATAACCCCGTGCCCAGCGCCGCGTCGCTATCGCCCACCAGCGCCACGGCGGGTGGGGCCAAGTTTACGCTCACGGTCAACGGCGGCAGCTTCGTGACCGGCGCGAGTGTGTTGTGGAACGGCGTTGGACTGACCACGACTTTCGTCGGCAGCTCCGAACTGACAGCCACCGTGCCCGCGGCGGATATCGCGACGCCCGGCACGGCCAGCATCACGGTATCGAATCCAGCGCCTGGCGGAGGCAGTTCCGGCGCGCTGACATTCACCATCGCCAATCCAGTCCCCTCGGCGACCCGCATCTCGCCGACGAACGAAACAGCCGGTGGCGCGGCCTTCACCTTAACTGTAACGGGCACGAGTTTCGAGCCCACTTCGGTGGTGCTCTGGAACGGATCGAGCCGCTCCACGACCTATGGCGGAGCCACGTCGCTGACGGCGGCGATTACCGCGGCCGACATTGCGACGCCGGGCACGGCCAACGTTTCCGTGACGACCCCCGCGCCGGGCGGCGGGACCTCCAACGCGATTACGTTCACCATCGACAATCCTGTGCCGGCGGCGACATCGCTGTCGCCAACCAGCGTCGTCGCGGGCAGCGGGGCGTTGACGCTGACCGTCAATGGCAGCAGTTTCGTGAACGGCGCGGTGGTGGAATGGGGCGGGAGCAATCGCACCACCACCTTCGTTAGCGGCGTGAAGGTGACGGCGGCCATCACGGCGGCGGACGTGGCCACGGCGGGCACCGTGCAAGTGAAGGTATCGAATCCCGCGCCGGGAGGCGGGGTTTCGGGGGCGCTGACGTTCACGATCGACAACCCGGTGCCGGTGGCTGGGACTCTGTCTCCCTCCAGCGTCTTGGTTAGTTCGGGGGGATTCACGTTAACGGTCACCGGCAGCGGTTTCGTGAATGGCTCAAAGGTGAAGTGGAAACAAGCCGCGCTGACCACGACCTTCGTCAACAGCGGCAAGCTGACGGCCGCAGTGCCGGCATCGGACGTGAACAAGGCCGGGACGGACAGCGTGACGGTGTCGAATGCCACGCCGGGGGGCGGGGCATCCAACGCACTGACCTTCACGGTGGATAATCCCGTGCCCGTGGCGAATTCGCTTTCACCGAAGAGCGCCACCGCGGGTGGGGCTTCGTTTACGCTGACGGTGACCGGATCGAGCTTCGTGAGCGGGGCGCACATCGTGTGGAACGGCGCGAACCTGGTGACCACGTTCGTGAGCGGGGCGAAGCTCACCGCCACGGTATCGGCGGCGGACATTGCGGCGGGAGGCACGGCCAACGTGATGGTGTCGAATCCTACGCCGGGAGGCGGGGCGTCGAATGCACTGACGTTCACCATCGACAACCCCGTGCCCGCGATCACTTCGCTGCAGCCGGCCAGCGCCACGCACGGGGGCGCGGCGTTCACGCTGACGGTGCATGGCACGGGCTTCCAGAGTAACTCGACGGTACTATGGAACGGGTCGCCGCGGGCGACCACTTATGTGCGCGCTACTGAAGTAACGGCGGCGATCGCGGCGGCGGATATCGCGACGGCGGGGACGGCCAGCGTTACGGTGACGACGCCCGCGCCCGGCGGCGGCACGTCGGCGCCCGCGACGTTTACAATACATTAAAGAGTCCTCGTGGGGCAGACCTCCAGGTCTGCGCGGGTCCTCCAGGACCCGCTCTTCGGAGTACGAGGCTACGAGGTATAAAGTGGCGAGTTCTTCTGCCGATAAGGAGGGCAGAGGAGAACTACCCAAGATGCTTCAAGAACAAACGGATACCAAGTCTAAGATCTTCGTGCGCCCGCCGGACGAACTCCCGTACAAGATGGTTGCGACATACCTGGACAATTGCCGCAGAGGTCTGCAACCCCTGAAGGACGCGATTTTGAAATGCGATTACGATTTCGTCCGCGTGTATTCGCACCAGATGAAAGGTTCCGGGGGCGCGTATGGTTTTCCCACGCTGACGGAAATAGGCGCATCCATAGAAGTGGCGGCGCGGGAGCGGAACGGCCATGCGTTAAATTCCTGCGCGGCGACGCTGGAAGCGCACTTGGAGTCGCTCGAAGTAGTCGAGGCTTAGCGGCGCGAACTACCCGGCCGGCAGCATTTTGGCGTACTCGTACAACGCCGCCAGCAGGCGCCGCTTGGAGATCGGCTTCGAAAGATGCGCGGTGCAGCCCGCTCCGAGGCTGCCCTCCATATCCTCCGGCCGGGCATTCGCGCTGAGCGCCAGGATCGGCTCGGCATGCCTGCCCCTCTCCAGTTCCATCGCGCGAATTCGCCGGGTGGCCGTGAGTCCATCCATAACCGGCATCTGGAGATCCATCAGGATGATGTCATATTCTCCGGATGCGGCCCGATCCACCGCCTCCGCGCCATTCTCGGCGAAGGTCAACAGGTACGGACTCCCCTCCAAATAGAGCTGCACCAGCAGGCGGTTATCCGGCGAATCCTCGGCCGCCAAGACGCGCCAGGTTTTCCCGTGCGTCCGGCCGCCCGCATCTCCCGCCGCTGCCTCTGCAGCCGCCCCGGTAACCTCGGCACACGAACCGTCGAGAGCCTTGGAGATGAGCTGCAGCAGACCGGCGCGGCTTACCGGTCTGGCTGCGTAGCCCGAAAACCCGTTCTCGCGGCTGCGCGCTTCGTCGCCGGGATGGTCGTCCGACGACAGCATGACCAGGGGCAGATGCGGGAAAATCGACCGGATCTGGGCCCCCGTTTCGAAGCCGTTCGTAGGGGACTGTCCGCCGTCGACCCGGCTATCGATCACGACGCAGGAGTACCGGCACTGCGGGGGCGGCATTGCCGCCAGATCGGCCAGGGTATCTTCACAGCAAGCGAATTCCACCGTTTCGATTCCCCAACTGCGCAGGGTTTCCCGCAAAATCAGCCGGTTGGTGGTACTGCTGTCGACCAGGGCGATGCGGTGTCCGTGGAAATCCCCGACCGGCGCCGGCGGTTCCTCCCGCCGTCCGGGGACCGGCTTCAGCGGTACGCTGAAGCGGAAAGTGCTGCCCTCTCCGACCTTGGTTGCTACGGATAGAGCGCCGCCCATCCGTTCTACGATTCCGCGGCTGATGGCCAGGCCCAGGCCGCTTCCGCCATATTTCCGCGTGGTAGAGCAATCGCCTTGTTTAAAGTCTTCGAAAATCGTCTGGAGTTGTTCTTGCGGAATGCCGATGCCTGTATCGGAGACCAGAAACTCAAGGCGGCCCGCCGGTCCCGCCGGCGGCTCTTGAACCGTCAACACAACCTCGCCCGTCTGCGTGAATTTGACGGCGTTTCCAACCAGATTGATGAGCACCTGCCGCAAGCGAGTCGGGTCGCCGGAATAACGCTGCGCCATGCTGGGGCTTACTCGCGCAACCACGGCCAGTCCCTTGGCGTGCGCATTGGGTACGATCAGCTCGACGGTCTGCTCCACCAGTTCCCGAAGCGGGAATTCGGTTTGCTCCAGTTCCAGCCGCCCGGCTTCGATTTTCGAGAAATCCAGAATATCGTTGATGAGATTGAGCAGGCTGGATCCCGCGCGCCGGAAGATCTGCACGTATTGTCTTTGGGCATCGTTCAGACTGGTTTCGCTCAGCAATTCCGACATGCCCAGAATGGCGTTCATGGGCGTGCGGATCTCGTGGCTCATGGCCGCCAGGAAGTCGCTTTTGGCGCGATTGGCCTGCTCGGCCGCCTGGCGGGCGAGCACCAGTTGGCGCTCTGCCAGCTTGCGTCCGGCGATATCGCGGATTGCGGCGGCCACCCAACAACCCTGGGCGGTCTCGATGGGACTGAGGCTAACCTCGACGGGGAACTCTTCCCCATTCTTGCGGAGGCCGCACAGTTCCAATCCGATTCCCATTTGGCGCGCGCCGCCGCGGCGGCGGCAGCTTTCGCGTTGCGTGGTATCGCCCGCGGGAATCAGCATCTCGACCGGTTGCCCAACCATTTCGCGGCGGCCATAGCCGAACACGCGCTCGGCCTGCGCATTCACCATAACGATAGTCCCCTGCGTATCGGCGACCACCACGGCGTCTGGAGCGGACTCCTGCAGGGCGCGAAATTTCTCTTCGCTCTGCCGGATCTTCTCTTCGCTCTGCCTGCGTTCCGTAATGTCGCGCGTGATTTTGGAGAATCCGCGCAGATCGCCGGCCTCGCCCCGCATGGCGGTGATCAGGACCTCCGCCCAGAACAGGGAGGCGTCTTTGCGCACCCGCCAGCCTTGTTCTTCGAAACTGCCGTTCAGCGCGGCCTCACGCAGGATGGCTTCCGGATGCCCGCGCGCAATGTCCGCGGCGGTGAAGAAGCGTGAGAAGTTCGCGCCCAGCGCCTCTGCCGCCGAGTATCCCTGGACACGCTCCGCGGCGTCCGTCCAACTGGCCACGCATCCCTGGGGGTCCAGCATCAGGATGGCGTAATCCTGCACGCCCTCCACCAGGCGGCGGAAGCGCTCCTCGCTATCGCGAAGTTGTAGCGTGTGTCCCTGAACTTTTCGTTCGAGTGTGTTTTTCATTTTCTTGATCTCGTGCCGGGCTGCCCAGGTCTCTCGCTCGCCCCGGGCGGGCCATGCCCATTCGCGAAAACCGCTCCGCTTATCTATCGGCCGATCGCGCCCGCACCTTAGCCCGTGATGCCCGGCGAAGCAGGAGTTTCGTTCTCGTTATCGACGCTGGCGTGGTCGCTGTTCCACGGGATGGAAACGCCCCACGCCCGCTGGACGGCGCGGGTGTGGGCGGCCATCGCGATCGCCGGCCTGTTCGCCACTACACCACATCCACGCGCACGGCGCCGATCTTCGTGCTGGAGCCCGTATTTGCGTGGATCACTTCGTATTTGCCGACGGGCGAGGCGCTCTCCGCGCGGGCGGCGGCCGGCGCTGATCCTGGGGGGCGTGCTGGTGGTGGAACTGAAGCCGTTCCATCCGCGAAACGTAACCACCCCCGCAAGGCGCGCCATTTCCGCCATTTCTGAGGGAACCGTTCCCCTATCGCCAAGGGTTTGGTAGCTTTCGGACCGATTCCGAAGGAGTTAACCGTGGCAGCCGCCCGGCCCTGATCGGCAGGGTAGCTGCCCAGCGCCAGAAGGAGCTTTTATTTTCCTTATTATGTGCTGATTGCGAATTATCATGCGCGTTTGTGTGAAATTGCGCACTAACGACCCCTTGACAACGCGCGGAGGCCGTCTATCATTCCCATGCAACTTACAAATGTATTACGTGTATTACGCATCCCAGCGCACTCTGCGACGCAGACACTCAGCCGACACTCTCGCGTCCGGCGCGACCTTCGCGATCCTCTGCCTCCTGGCTCTTCCAGCACGGGCCCAAGACACGACCTGCATCAACACCGGCGTGACCTCGCAGCCAAGCACCGGCAGCTTTTACAGCAACTTCGCGACCTCGACTCAACTGCAGACGTACGGCATAGAGCTAATACCCAACAACGGGAATCAGCTTAAGGGTGATACTAACTCCGTGTATTTTGGCGTGTATTACAGCATCACCAACGCCCTGACGCTCATGAGCAACTCCGGCTACTGCCCCTTCGAGCTGGTTATCGTTGGCAACTTCCCGGAGACGCGTTACTTTTCGGTAACGGACTACGATATGCATTATTCGACCGCCCAGCACCTTCTGGACGCCGACATCGATCCGGTCGGCTGCGTCGGATCCTGCACCCACTACACGAACCCGTTCATTCAGGGGAACTCGTTCACCGCCAACCAGCCATATATGGTGCCCATCAGCCTGGGGTCGATACCGGGCCCCACGGTGGCTAACGGCGGGACGGTGGCCAACGGATGCCTGATCGACCCCTGGGAGGGGGACAACCTGTTGGACGCGACGCAACGCCACCCATCCATGGACTGGAATACCATCGTCACCAGCTCCGCGGAGGCGGTGCCTGCGCCGCCAGCGAGCGCACACGTCCTCGAAAACCCCGGCCACAGCGTGCCCGGCAGCCAGTCGTCTGACGGGCAAAAAATTACCTTCTCCCCACACTGTCGGGCTGTACCGACACCTCCCCAGGCGACTGTGTCATCCCGCCGAGCCTTCCATCGAACCCTTACCTGCTAATACGCGACGTCTACTCGGGCTGCGCTTACCAGATGTACACGCTCGACGGCGAAGAGCAGGTGCCGACAGCCGCGTACAACCTTTTGGTGAACAACACCACGCCAACCAGCGACCCGAACCCCACTGGACTCGTAATGATCGGACCCGACCCATCCGCGCCCGGCTACCCGTACCATGCGGACTGGCTGGATCAGGGCCAGGAGCAAAATCACGACAACCTCACGCTGGTGACCCAACAGGGCTGCTTCGCCAACGGCGACCCAACCCAGCTCGACCCGCCCACGGTGGGGCCGCCGTATTTCTACAACAGGGCCGCGTGGGTGCGCAGCCCCGAATGGGTGGGCGTGCCGGGACCGGACGACAGCTACATCGCGGCGCAGATTTCCGCTGCCAACCTGTCCAGCATGGCGTCGGCCGGAAGGGCGATTCGCATGCGCTTCCAGCTCCCGGTGTACCCCGACATACCCTGCACGGCTAGCGGCTGCGAACTCACCGGGAGCGAGCAGCTCAGATACTGGAGCCTCTCGTTCGTGCAGGCGCCTGTCACAGGAAGTACCGATCCGATAACCGTCGACCCGGACGGCGTCAATCCCCTTACCAGCGCCGCGCCGACGCTGATCAGCCTCGCGGATACCGCCTTCTGCACTAACTCCATGTGTGGCCCAACCGTGCCCTCGTCCTGCGCCACCACCTCGTGCTACGTGGAACTGATCGTGGGGACGGGCGCGACGATGAACGGCACGCTTTACCCGGAGTTGCTGGGATCCACCGCGGTTGGCTCGATAGAAGGGGCCATCCCAGTAACGACCACGAACGGCGGCAGCACCGTATTCTCGGTGTACCTGGACAACGGGTACACGGTCCTGGACCTAAGCCAAATCAGCGGTTTCAACACGACCAACCCTCTCCAGCTTGTCGTCCGCAACACGCTGCCGAACACCGCGAACTTTAGCTGCTCCGGTCAGGCCGTGCCCTACAGCACGGCCCTGTACACCAACGTCCTCAATGAGGGACGCCCGACTGGAAGCAACTTGATGGGGCCGTACATTCCGCTGATCGACTACCCGACGCTGAGCAGCCTGCCGGGGACGGCAGATACCTCGTCGTCGAAACTTCCGTCCGCGAGCTACTGCGGCCTGAGCAACATCCCCGGCCCGCCGTTCCTCACGCCCGCCACCGCGCTCAGCCTTACCAGCGATCCCGTCGAAGAGGTGCAGTGGCCCACATACTGGCCGGCGAGTTCCCCCTCGACGCAGAATTTGTACTGCACCGGAAGCGTGGTCCAGCCCACCTTTCCGACGATCTACTTTGCGGCCTCGCTGCAACCCCCGCCGGAGGACTATACGGCGTGCAGCTCACCTGGGCCTTCCTGCAACTACATCTACGCGTTGTCCAATCAGTCGGACGCGTTCTCCAGTCCGACTCCACCCCCGCTGCCCGTAACAATCGTCGGGACCGGCTTCGGATATCTGCCGCAGACCCTTCCTGTCGCGGTCCAAAGCTCAAGCTTCCTTGAGATCCACGACAACGGCGTGGCCAGCGGGGTCGAGTGGGACACAGGCACCGGCAGCAGCGGCGCCCCCTGTCAGATGTACATCGCCAGTTGGACGGACACGAGCATATCGCTTGTGGCGAACGTGCCAGTAGGCGAGCTGAACGGCGCCGGGGTCGGGCTATCCCCGCTCTCGGATATCAGCCCGCTGAGCTTCTTCATGAGCTCATCCGACGATCCGGCCTGGAACTGCCCGGTTGCAAACGGCGACACGCTAACATTCACGGTCAAGAACCCCCAACACACCGGGGCCACCCCAGGCTCCGACGCTGTTTGCGTGGGCACACCTGGGACGCCGAGCACTTGTCCGTTGTGATCTGCAACGGCACTGGCCCGCCCGCGACGACGGGCGGGCCGTGGGTGCCGCCCTCACGGACGCTTGATCCTGTACGCTACGCCCGCGCCCGACGAAGTCGCGCCGACCACCCCCCCCTTCCCGCCGGCACTGGTCGTGCCGTAGAGGTTGCCTGCGGGATCGGCCACCAAGCCCGAGTACGGGTTTGCGCCGTCAGCGCCGCCCGTAAAGCTGTAAAGCACCGTCTCCTGGCCAGACAGGTCCACTTCATACACGACGGTGGTGTCCTAATTTAGGACACTACCTACACGACGCCGCAGCCTCCGGTCCCGGCACAACTCGCCTCCCCGCCCGCGCTGGTGGTCCCGAAGAGGTTGCCGGCGGAGTCGCGGATCACGCCGGCGGTGGGAAATCCGCCGTCTGCGCCACCCGTGAATCGGTACAGCACCGTATATGTGCCTTCCGTATCCAGCTCGAACACAACGCCCCCGCCTGCCTCGTACGATACACCCCCACCCGCGGACGTCGTGCCGTAAAGGTTGCCCGCCGAGTCGCGGAACAGGCTTGATCCGCCGAGGGCACCTTCCGGCCCGCCCGGAAAGCTGTAGAGAACGGTTTCCCGCCCGGACGGGTCCACCTTGTAAACCACACCGAAACCGGCCGCGCCCCCGCCGTACGTGCTCCCGTAAATATTCCCGGCGGAGTCCAGGATCACGTCGCCGGGTATCCCGCCGTCCGCCATGCCTGTAAAGGTGTAGAGAACGGTCTGCTGGCCGGACGGACTCAGCCTGTATATCACGCCCGCACCCTCCACGCCGCCAACCACGCCGCCCCCTGCAGCGCCGTAAAGATTGCCTGCGGAATCAACGACCACGTTGCTCGGGTAGCCCCCGTCCGCGGCGCCGGTAAACGTGTACACACCGTGTACCGACCGGCGG
>Ga0302325_10003712_pt1 | contig 35756 bp, 26 predicted proteins | sample Palsa_T0_2_FD_201948 | JGI IMG/M metagenome (GOLD analysis project Ga0302325, IMG submission 201948) | Peat permafrost microbial communities from Stordalen Mire near Abisko, Sweden - Palsa_T0_2 | ecosystem: Environmental > Terrestrial > Soil > Palsa > Peat permafrost | place: Sweden: Abisko...
CGAGGGTGACAAATGACTGGCCTGGCTCCCTCGGATCGGCTTCCCACTGGGCCAGGAAGCTCTCCACCAGGCGCACGCCGGGCGAGCCGGACGCCTGCGTGTCGCGCCTGATGTCGCGCGGATCCCGCGGGAGTTCCTGGGTCGCGACGAACAGCGACGGCTTGTCGGCGAAGTAGTGGTAAATCAGCGCCGGATCCACCTCGGCCCGGCGCGCGATCGCCCGGATGGTCGCCGCGGTGTAGCCGCTCCCGGCGAACTCGGCCCGGGCCGCCTCGATGATCGTGGCCCTCGTGCCGGCATCTCCCGCCCTCCGGCCGGTACGGGCCATCAGGCTGAGGCCAGCATTTCACGGCCCGTGAATTCGTGTGCTAGAGTCATCACCCGTGAATTCTAATGCGACCCGATCGCCCGGCGCAGTCACCAGCGCCCCGCTCGGGCGCGTCGCCGGCTGGTGCTATGACCACCGGTGGCGCGTTCTGGTGATCTGGATCCTGGCGGTCATCGCGGTCATAGGCGTGGCGCAGTCTTTCGGCAGCCGGTTCAACGACAACTTCACCGGCGGGAACGCGCCCTCCCAGCAGGCAGCGAACCTCCTGGCCGCGCGATTCCCCCGGCAGTCAGGGGACACCGCGGACGTCGTCCTGCACTCGGCAGCTGGCCCGCTGACCAGCCCGGCCGGCGCCGCCGTGATCGGGAAGCTGACGGACGCGCTGCGGCCACTGGCCACGGTGACGGCGGTGCGCAGCCCGCTCGCAGCGGACGGCCGGGACCAGCTATCGCGCGACCAGCGAACCGGCTTCATCGTCGTCCAGTTCAACGCGGTCGCAGCCGACCTGCCCGGCAGCGCTGTCAGCCGCGTCGTCACGGTGGCCCGCAGCTTCGCCCGGCCGGGACTCCAGGTCGCCGTCGGCGGCGCTCCGGTCGAGAACGTCGTCTCGGCCGCGCCAGGGTCCAGCGAGGGCTTCGGCATCACCGCGGCCGTGATCATCATGCTGCTGGCCTTCGGCTCGGTGGTCGCGATGGGCCTGCCGATCATCACCGCGCTCGTCGGCGTCGGACTCGGGTTCGGGGTTGTCGATGCCGCCAGTCACGTGCTGACCGTGCCGACATTCGGACCGGAGCTGATGGCCATGATCGGCCTCGGCGTCGGCATCGACTACGCCCTGTTCATCGTCACCAGCTACCGGGCCGCACTCGCCGACGGCACCCCGCGCGACGCCGTCATCAGCGCGCTCTCGACTGCGGGCCGCGCGGTGCTGTTCGCCGGCTGCACGGTCGTCATCGCGCTGCTCGGCCTGTTTGTCGTCGGCCTGCCGTTCATGGACGGCCTTGCCACCAGCACGATCCTGGCCGTGCTGCTCGTCCTGGCCGGCGCGCTGACGCTGCTGCCCGCGCTGCTCGGCTTCACCGGAACCGCGATCGACCGGCTGCACATCCCCGGACTGCTGGCCCGGCCGTCCGGCCGGACCGGTTTCTGGGTCCGCTGGAGCGAGACCGTGCAGCGACGGCCGGTCCTGTGCGGCCTCAGCGCCCTGGCGGTTCTGGTGGTACTCGCGATCCCGCTGCTGTCGATGCGGCTGGCGTTCAGCGACGCCGGGAACGACCCGCCGTCGCTCACCACCAGGCAGGCCTATGACCTGCTCGCGCAGGGGTTCGGCGCCGGCTTCAACGGACCGCTGATCGTCGCCGCGAAGGTACCGGCCTCCGCCACGGCGAGCGTGGCCGCGCTTGACGGCCGGCTGCGGTCAGTGGCCGGGGTCGCGTCAGTGACGCCGGCCCAGCTGAACCCGGCCCGGGATGCGGCGCTGATCGTCGTCTACCCGGCTGCCTCGCCGGAGTCCGCGCAGACAGCGGCTCTGGTGCGCCGGCTGCGCGACGATGTCATCCCGGCCGCGACCAGGGGCACGGGCATCACCGCCTACGTCGGTGGCGAGACCGCGGCCGGAGTCGACGCATCGGCCTTCCTGGCCAGCCGGCTGCCCTGGGTCATCGGCCTGGTCATCGGGCTGTCCTTCGTGCTCCTGCTGGTCGTGTTCCGGTCCGTGCTCATCCCGGTCAAAGCCGCGGTCATGAACCTGCTGTCCATGGGAGCCGCCTACGGCGTCATCGTCGCGGTCTTCCAGTGGGGCTGGCTCGCGGACGTGTTCGGCGTCACCAGGACGTCGCCGATCGATCCGTGGATTCCCATGATGATGTTCACGATCGTGTTCGGCCTCTCGATGGATTACGAGGTGTTCCTGCTGTCGCGTATCCAGGCCGAGTGGCTGCGCACCGGTGACAACACCCGGGCGGTCACCGCCGGCCTGGCCAGCACTGCACGGGTGATCACAGCTGCTGCCGCCATCATGGTGTGCGTGTTCGGCTCGTTCGTGGTGAAGGACCCGCTGCACATTCTGAACGTGTTCGGCCTCGGCCTCGCGACCGCCATTTTCGTCGATGCGACCGTGGTGCGCATGGTGCTGGTGCCGTCGGTCATGCAGTTGCTGGGCGAGGCTAACTGGTGGCTGCCCGGCCGCCTGGGCGCCCGGCGGCCAGGTCGCGAGACCGGGCCCCCGGCGGTGATCAGCCACTGACGCCGCCGGAGACGGCAGGCAGCCGCGGGTGCGGCCTCGTTCCCGCCCGGATATCTGGCTTGTCGACCGGCTGCGATGATGACGCTGAGCACCAACCCGAGCCGGAGGCGCGCATGATCAGGATCGAGGCAGACCTGCTGATCCCCGGGGACGGCGAGCCCGTCACCGGAGGGGTCCTGGTGACCGAGGGCGGGCAGATCAGCTACGCCGGGCCTGCTGCCGTGGCGCCCGGTGCCGCCGGGGCCGAGGTGATCACCGCGCCGGTCGTTATGCCCGGCCTGTGGGACTGCCACGGCCACTTCATAGGCGCTCGGTCGATGGATCTGGCCCGGCTGCCGCAGGAGCCCACGGCACTGCGGGCCGCCAGGTCGGCGCGCGACCTGACGAACGCGCTCGACGCCGGGATCACGTCCGTCCGCGAGGTCGGCGGCCTCGGCGTCTACCTGGCTCGCGCCGTCAGCGAGGGAATCCTGGACGGTCCGGCGATCTACCCGGCGGGCGCGATTCTCAGCACCACCGGCGGCCACGGTGACCTGCACTGCTACCCGCTGTCGTGGGTCGAGGACTTCGCCCGGCAGGACGGCACGCTGCGGCTGGCCGACGGCGAGCCGGAATGCATGCGGGCGGTCCGGGAGCAGCTGCGGCGCGGCGCGCGGCTGATCAAGGTGTGCGCGTCCGGCGGCGTGCTGTCCGAGCTGGACAGCCCGGTCCATCAGCAGTTCACGCTGGCGGAGCTGCGCGCCATCGTGGAAGTCGCGGGCCTCGCCGGCCGCGTCGTCGCCGCCCACTGCCACGGCAAGCCCGGCATCATGGCCGCGATCGAGGCAGGCGTCGCGACCATCGAGCACGGTACCTACCTGGATGCCGAGGCCTGTGACGCGATGGCCGAGACCGGCACGATCCTGGTACCGACCCGCACCATCGTGGAGAACATCCTCGCGCACCTGGACGACGTGCCGCCGTACGCGGCGCAGAAGCTGACCGCTATCGCGCAGACCCATGCGGAGGCCGTGCGGCTCGCAGTCGAGCGCGGCGTCACCATCGCGGCCGGCACCGACATCGGCTCAACCGGGATGGACCTCCCGAACTCGTGGGGGCACAACGGCTCCGAGCTGGCCCATCTGGTCAGGCTGGGCATGACGCCGCTGCAGGCGATCGCCGCGGCGACGTCCGTCGCGCCGCGAACCCTCGGTCCGCAGGCGCCGCGCAGCGGCCGGCTCGCGGCCGGTTTCGACGCCGACTTCCTCACCCTCGACGCGGACCCGCTCGCCGACATCGGCGTCCTGGCCGCGCCCGGGCACGTGACCGGCGTCTGGACGGCCGGCCGCCGGGTCAAGGGCTGACAATCGCGGCCGCCGGTGGCCTCCCGGCTCGTCACCTGCGTGTCCGGACGCCGCCGGTAACGGGAGGGCCGATCTTGATCGATACCTCTGGCGAGGGCCGCTGGTGACAGTCTGGCCAGACGCCAGGACCGGCCGGCCCAAGGGGGGATCACGCATGATGGGTCGGCTTAGTGCGGCGCTGGCGCAGGCACTCGTTCTCACACGGTCCGGGGCGCAGCGAGGCAGGCTGCGCGCCGCCGCGACGGCCGGAGCGTGGGCCAGGACGGTGCGGGCTCAGGTTCTGCGGGCTCAGGCGGTACTGGCTCACGCGGTACCGGCACGGGCGTCGCGGGACGGGGCGATCCGGGACGGGGCGATCCGGGACGGGGCGGTGCGGGTTCAGGTAGCGCGGGGACCGGCGCCACGCGCCGGGCGCTCGCTGCGGCGGGCGCTGGTGCCCGCGGCGCTGGTCGCGCTCATGCTGGGCTTCGCGGTGCCGGCGCTGGCCCGCACTCCCGCGCACGCGCTGCCAGCGCACAGGGGCAGCGCCATATCGCTGCGCACCCTCGTCAGGCACGTGAACGTCCGCAGCGAGCCGAGCAATCACGCGCGCATCGTCGGCACGATCAGCAAGAGCGGTACCGTCGTCGCGATCGCCTGCTACGCGATGGGCACGTCCGTGGCCGGCAATCCGGTGTGGTACCGCATCAGCGCGCCGGTGAACGGCTACATCACCTCGTACTACACCACGACGCACCTGGACCCGGCCGCTGGCGTGGCCAAGTGCAGGTCGTTCAGCCGCCCGTATCACACGGTCGTGAAGGGCCTGCATGTCCGGACGAGGCCGACGACAGCTGCCAGGATCACCACAGTGCTCGGCAAGGTTGGCACCAAGATCACCGTCAACTGCTACAGCCGCGGGCAGGACATCAGCGGCGACCCGATCTGGTACCACATCGTGACGCCCAGGGCCGGCTACGTCGCCGGGCTGAACCTGGACACCGGCTACGACCCCGCCGCCGGCGTCCCGGCATGCGCGTGAGCTGGCGGTCCGGGATCGCCCGGCTGTCCGGCCAGGCGCCGGCCAGCCGGGCTGTCGGCGGTCCGTGCTAGAACGCAAGCATGCAGAATCTCAGCTTCACTGACATGCTCGGCCTCATCGAGGACAGATCGGCCGCACTCCGGGCCGCGGCGGCGAAGGCCGGTCTGGAGGCCCGGGTGCCCGGCTGCCCGGACTGGTCGGTTGCCGACTTGCTGGCCCACGTAGGCGAGGTACAGATCTTCTGGACCGCAGTCGTCGGAGCCGGCGAGGCCGAGGGCCCGCCGGACAGCGGCGCGGTCGGTGATACCGAGCCGCATGGCGACCTGATGGCATGGTCGGCCGACGCGACGGACCGGCTGGTGCTCGAGCTGCGTAATGCCGGGCCGGACCGGCTGTGCTGGACCTGGTGGGAATCCACTGGCGCCCCGACCAACTCGGGTGCTGTAGCCAGGCACCAGGTGCAGGAGGCCGCCGTGCATGCATTCGATGCCCAGCAGGCAGCCGGGGCCGCCGAGCCGCTGCCCGATGCGGTTGCGGCCGACGGAGTCGGCGAGTTCCTGACCGTTGAGCTGCCCACGAACGGGCCGTGGCCGTACCCGCCGGGAGCTGTCGTGCTGGAGACCGGCGCCGGCGGGAGCTGGGTGCTCGATCTCGATGTGCCCGCGGTCCGGATACTGCGCGGGGACGAGCACGGCGACGCCAAGCCCGTCGCCACGGTGACGGCAGACCCGAGCGACATGGTGCTCGCGTTCTACCGGCGCGACACGATCGGGAAGCTGCAGATCGAGGGCGCGGCCGACCTTGTGCCGCAGCTGCTCAACTGGCCGAACCTCGACTGACCGGGCTGGCAGGCGCCTCGATCGTCCGAGCTGGGCAATCACCCTGGATCGAGCCGGTTTACTGGTGCAGAGCACTCATTCGGAGGGTGCGGTATTCGTGCGGGTCCAGGTCGCGGATCGGCCGGTTCCGTCGACTCGTGCCCTGCCTTCGTTCCTGAGCTGTTCCAGGACGAGCCGGATGGTCTGGTCACCGACACCTGGCACTGCCGTCCTGATGATCCGCTGGGCACGATCGGCGTCTGCGACGATGACACCCTCGATCGCCGATGAAGCGGTAATGCTCAGGACGCGGGCCCTCCCAATCAACCTACTAAACGACCCAGTACTAGCTCCGGTTAGTAGGTTTAGCGGGTTCGCTTAGCAGGTACCGCTCGCTTCTAGCTGCAGCCGCTCGTCGAGCCGCAGCCCTCGCAGACGTAGCAGCTGCCGGCCGGGCGCATCTTCGTGCCGCAGGTCAGGCAGAGCGGCGCATCAGCGACGCGCCCCTGATGCGACTCGATGAGCTCCGTGGAGCTGCGTGGCGCGCTCGCTGCCGGCTCGGTCCGCGGGAGTGCCGCCTCGACCGCCTCGGGATGGGTCCGCTGAACCTTCTCCACCGGGACCGACTGCGCCAGCTCCTCGGGATCCACCTCGTCGGCAGCCGCGACAGGATCCTCGCCGTTCAGCTGCGCGGTGCGCTCGTCAGTTGTCAGGATCCCCAGCTCGGATCGCTGCTCGTAGGGCAGGTGGTCCAGGGCCAGGCGCCGGAAGATGTAGTCCATCACCGAGCTCGCGATCCGGATGTCGGAGTCGTCGGTGATTCCGGCAGGCTCGAAGCGCATGTTGGTGAACTTGGCGACGTAGGACTCCAGCGGGATGCCGTACTGCAGGCCCACCGAGATCGCCATCGAGAACGCGTCCATCACTCCGGCCAGGGTCGAGCCCTGCTTGCCGAGCTTCAGGAAGACCTCGCCGACGCCGTCGTCGGGGTAGCTCGACGCGGTCATGTAGCCCTCAGCTCCCGCGACCGAGAACCTGGTCACAGTCGCCGAGCGCTGCCGCGGCAGGCGGCGGCGTACTGGCCGGACCTCGTGCGGGGTCGCGACCGGCTCCGCGGTCTCCGCGGTCTTGTTCTTCGAGACCGAGAGCGGCTGGCCGACCTTGCAGTTGTCGCGGTAGATGGCCAGCGCCTTGAGGCCGAGCTTCCAGCCCTCGAAGTAGATCTTCTCGATGTCCTCGATCGTGGCGGACTCAGGCAGGTTGACGGTCTTGCTGATGGCACCGCTGAGCGCGGGCTGAACCGCGGCCATCATCCGCACGTGGCCCATCGGGCTGATCGCGCGCTCGCCCATCGCGCAGTCGAACACCGAGTAGTGCTCAGGCCGGAGGCCGGGCGCGTCGATGACGTGACCGTGCTCGGCGATGTACTCGATGATCGCCTCAGACTGCTCCGGCTGGTAGCCGAGGTTCTTCAGCGCCCGCGGAACGGTCTGGTTGACGATCTGCATCGAGCCGCCGCCGACCAGCTTCTTGAACTTGACCAGCGCGAGGTCGGGCTCGACGCCAGTGGTGTCGCAGTCCATCATCAGGCCGATCGTGCCCGTTGGCGCCAGCAGGCTCGCCTGCGCGTTCCGGTAGCCGTTCGCCTCGCCCAGCGCCATGCACTCCTGCCAGGTCTTGTTCGCGGCGGCCAGGACCGGCGTGTCAATGCTGCCGACCGGGCGGATGGACGCACTCGCTGTCGCGTGCTTTGCGATGACGCGCTTGTGCGGGGCAGCGTTGCGCGCGTAGCCCTCGTACGGTCCGACTACCCCGGCAAGCTCGGCCGAGCGCTTGTACGCCGTGCCGGTCATCAGGGAGGTGATCGCGCCGGCGATGGCGCGGCCGCCGTCGGAATCGTAGGCGTGCCCGGTGGCCATCAGCAGGGCGCCAAGGTTGGCGTACCCGATGCCAAGCTGCCGGTAGGCGCGCGTCGTCTCGGTGATCTTCTCCGTCGGGAAGTCCGCGAAGCAGATCGAGATGTCCATCGCCGTAATGATCAGCTCGGTGAGCCGCTCGAACTTCTCCACCTCGAAGGTGTCATCGCTCCGCAGGAACTTCAGCAGGTTGATGCTGGCGAGGTTGCAGGAGGAGTTGTCCAGGTGGACGTACTCGGAACAAGGGTTGCTGGCAGTGATCCGCCCGGACTCCGGGCAGGTGTGCCAGTCGTTGATCGTCCCGTCGTACTGGATGCCGGGATCGGCGCACTCCCAGGCAGCCTTCGCCATCTTGCCGAACAGCGTCTTGGCGTCCACCTGGGCCACTGGCTCGCCGGTGGTCCTGGCGGCGAGGTCGAACGTCCGGCCGCCCTCGACCGCCCGCATGAACTCGTCCGACACCCGGACTGAGTTATTCGCGTTCTGGTACTGAACGCTGGCGATGTCCTTGCCGCCGAGGTCCATGTCGAAGCCGCCGTCGCGCAGGACGCGGATCTTCTCCTCCTCGCGCGCCTTAGTCTCGATGAATTCCTCGACATCGGGGTGATCGACGTCCAGGACGACCATCTTCGCTGCCCGCCGCGTGGCACCGCCGGACTTGATCGTGCCGGCCGAGGCATCGGCGCCGCGCATAAAGGAGACCGGCCCGCTGGCGGTGCCGCCCGAGGACAGCAGTTCCTTGCTCGAGCGGATCCTGGAGAGGTTGACGCCAGCTCCCGAGCCGCCCTTGAAGATCAGTCCCTCCTCGCGGTACCACTCCAGGATCGAGTCCATGGTGTCGTCGACCGCCAGGATGAAGCAGTTGTGCACGCGCAGGTTCCCGGAGAGGTACTCGCCGCTCTCGGTCTGGATGTCGTAGACCTCCATCGGGCCGAGATTCTCGACCTTGCTGATGTCCAGCAGCGCGCGGTCCGACCCGCCCATGTCCGGCTGGACATACAGCAGGTGGTCCCCCGGCCGCAGGAACCCCGCGACCGTGAACTCGCCAACTTCAAGGTCGGTGGCCCGCCACACCAGGTGATCCGCCGTTGCCTCAAGCACGTGCCCGGCGGTGGTGTGCAGCCGCAGCACTTCCTTGACGCCGTTCGCCTTGGTTGCCACGATCCGGGTCGTGCCGTGAGCGTCGTAGACCTTCATCCCGACCGCGTCGGACTCGACCAGGCTGCCGATCGCTATCGGCCCCGCCGGCGTGCTCACCAGGGAGTCGTACGGCTGGCAGGCCGAGACCTGCTGCGGTGACGTCGTGCCCACGTTGAACCAGACCGGCGAGTTGAAGCTGAAGATCTGGTGGATCAGGGCGTACTTGAGCTCATGCTCGAAGATCTCCGCATCCTGCTCGGTAGCGAAATAGCCATGCTCGCGGCCGGCTGCGGCGTAGGTGCCGACGACCCGGTCGACGAGCTGCTTCAGGCTCCACTCCCGCTGCTGCGTGCCAAGTGCACCCCGGAAATACTTGGTCGTCACGATGTTCGCGGCGTTCACTGACCAGAAGTCGGGGAACTCGACGCCGTGCTGCTCAAAGTTGACCGAGCCATCCCGCCAGTTCGTCATGACGACGTCGCGGCGCTCCCAGGTGACATCGTCGTAGGGATGGATGCCCTCGCGGGTGTAGATACGGCGCAGGGTCAGGCCCTTGGCAGGCTTGCTGCTACCACCCTGCGCCGCTGCCCCGCTTACCGTCTCGGTCATGTGCTCCCCCTCCACGGATCCCGCCGGATCCGATCGCGGGCCTGCTAGAGGCCCTTCCCAGTGAGTTCGTCCCCGGTCCTTAGCTGGCCGGCGCGGGCTGCTGCCCGTTGTGCTTGGCGCCGCGGTCCCGGCCTGATCGCTCCGGGCCGCGCTCTCCGTCCGGCCGCCGCCCGGCCTCGTCGGCCGTGAGCTCAGCGTCCTCTGGTCGCCATTCATCCAGATGCTCAGCGCGCAGCGCTGAGATCTCTTCCTCGAAGTCAGCAAGCGATTCGAAGCCCCGGTACACCGAGGCGAACCTCAGGTATGCCACCTCGTCAAGCTCCCGGAGCGGGCCGAGGATGGCCAGGCCAACCTCGTGCGATGGAATCTCGCCGCTGCCCCTGCTCCTGATCGCCTCTTCCACCTGCTGCGCGAGCAGCGCCAGCTGGTCCTCAGTGACCGGCCGGCCCTGGCACGCGCGGCGGACGCCGCGCACGATCTTGTCCCGGTTGAACGGCTCGGTGACGCCACTGCGCTTGGCGACAGTCAGGATGACCGTCTCCTGGGTGGTGAACCGGCGCCCGCAGGCCGGACAGGCCCGGCGGCGACGGATCGCGGCGCCGTCCTCGCCAGTCCGGCTGTCGATAACCCGGCTGTCCGGATGCCTGCAATACGGGCAATACACGCGATCACCTCCCGAACCGGGACTGGAAGTCACTGCCGTCAAGCACAAGCTATAGGAAAACTACACGCGTGCAACTACTACATATTGTGGTCCACTGGCCGAGGATCCGCAACCCCAATGCGCTCTGCGCAGAACCCGCTGGTAGACGATGCACCGGGTACCCGGGGCGCGTCAGCGAAATCAGGGAACGCGCCGGCGTGTCGCGCCAAACCCGGCCGCCAAAGCGGGCCCAGGGCGTCCAGGCCCGCACAATCTGCCGCACGATCCCGTCATCGACGCACATCGAGCTGCCCGCTGTCAGCGCGGCACCCAGATGAGCTGGCCGGCGCTGATATTCGCGCTGGTCAGCGCATTGGCGGTCATGATCTCCTGCACGACGATCCGGGTGTCAGCGGTCGGCTCCGCCGCAACCGCGATGGACCACAGTGTCTGGCCGGGCCGCACCACGACCTCCCGCATCCCCTGGTAGCCCGCGCGAGCCTGGCCGTGATTGGTCGCCTGAGCGCCCCCCGATGCCAGCAGACTGATGAGCAGAGCGGCGACGACAAGTACGGCCAGCACCAGAACGGACACCACGATCCGGCCGCGCCGGGTGAGCCGCACCGGAGGAGCGGCCACGCGGGCCCGAGGGACTGCGGGCTCCGAAGCCAGGACCGTTCCCGGCAGGAGCACCGGAGCGGCGCGCCCTGCACTCACGTCAGGGCTCGAACTAGAGCACGGCTCGGCAGCGCCGGCAGTCGGCACCGGGCGTCCGGCCGGCCCTGGGGCGGCACCGTTCAGGACGACCTGCAGCCCGCTTGATCGGCAGCCGAAACCCATGTCACCAGCCTCGCCGGCGTCCGTTCCGCCAGTGACCTCTGCCTCTATCGCGGTCAGAGCGCTCATCCCAGCCTCCCTCTAGCGAATGACAGTTCGAATCGTAACTCTGTTCTATCGCAATTTCGTTCGATCGAACGGAGGTACGGTACCGTCTTATCGCAGGGGTACGACATTTTCGGCGCGTGTCGAACAGATGTTTGATCTGGGCGCCGGAAACCGTTAGCGTCAGACTCGGCGCACGGCGCTTTTGGATGGCACTGCACTAACAGCACCAGCACTCGAGGCCGGAGGCCCAACATGAGCGATGCGACCAGCGATGGAGGGGCGCGCGAGGCCTCGACCATCGATCTCGAACTGGCGGACCAGTCCGCGGGCACGGAGTCGGCCCCGCGCCCGCGCGGCAAGCCGGGCAGGCGGCCCAAGGGCAGCGTTCCCGCCGTTGTCGCCGACCTGCCTGACAAGCCCGATCCCGCGCATGTGCTGACCTGGCGTCAGCGCAAGGTGCTGCAGGTGATCCGTGACTCCGTGCAGCGTCGCGGCTATCCGCCGTCGATGCGCGAGATCGGCGAGGCTGTCGGGCTGACCAGCACCTCCAGCGTCTCCTACCAGCTGTCAACGCTGCAGAGCAAGGGCTACCTGCGCCGCGATGCCGGCCGTCCGCGCACGGTCGAGGTGCGTTTGCCCGGACACCCGGCGGTACGGCCGGAGCCGGACTTCGATGACGACACGCCGATGGACATCGCCTCGCAGGAAGCGGCGTACGTCCCGCTCGTCGGCCGGATCGCGGCTGGCGGCCCGATCCTTGCCGAGGAGGCCATCGAGGACATCTTCCCGCTGCCGCGGCAGATTGTCGGTGAGGGCAACCTGTTCCTGCTGAAGGTTGTCGGCGACTCAATGATCAACGCTGCGATCGCTGATGGCGACTGGGTTGTCGTGCGGCAGCAGCCGGTCGCGGAGAATGGCGACATCGTCGCGGCCATGCTGGACGGCGAGGCAACCGTGAAGACCTTCAAGCGGTCAGCTGACCACATCTGGCTGATGCCGCATAACCCTGCCTACACGCCCATCCCCGGAGACGAGGCCGAGATTCTCGGCAAGGTCGTGGCTGTACTGCGCCGGGTCTGACCACGCGCGCACCGGTCTTCGGTTAGGACCGCCGGACAGCGAGCCGATGCAGTCCCGCGGTCCTGGCCTGGACCGCGGCGGGGCTGGACCGCGGGGGGGCTGGACCGCGGGGGGGCTGGACCGCGGAAGGGCTAGCCACCAGGCGGGCTAGCCAGCGTGCGGGACAGTATCGCCTCGACTACGCAGTCAAGCGGCTGCGTTGCGTCGATGGGAATTGCGCCGGATGACCGCAGGCGGGCCTGATAGCCGGGCAGAAAGCTCCTCAGGTACTCGCGGGTGTCCCCGATTCGGCCCCAGTCATTGTCCGGGCGCGCATCTATCCGGGCCAGCATGGTGGGCTCGTCGATTTCGAGCAGGAACACGTGGGTGAACCGGTCGGCTAGCTCTAGCTCATTGGCCGCTCCGCCGCAGACGTACAGCGTTGCCGGCGCCGCCGCCGCGATCAGTTCGTCCAGGCGCGCTGGATTCCAGGCCCAGCTATGCCGGGCAAGCCAGGCAAAGTCCGGCTCCGCCGGGTCCTCCGCTACGTTGCCAGATGCGTCAACGGTCCGCGCAAGCAGCGGATCGTCGTCGGAATCGATGGCTGCCAGGCCCCGGCTGGCGAGCACGGGAGCGATCGTGGTCTTCCCGGCACCGGAACAGCCGGTGATCTGGACAGCGCTCATCGCTGTCAATCGTCGGCCAGCCCAGACGACGGGCGCAAACGAGTTTTGCGCGATCCGCGGAGCGACCGGCAGCTAGCCTTCGCCCAGCCGCGACGACAAGTCAGCCGGCAGCCGGAGGTCCGGGTAGCCCTCCAGGACATCGGCGACCTCGAGCCGCATCAGGTCGTCCCGGCTCCGGTGCCGGTGCGGCTCGGCCGCAAGCCGGTGCGCGTGCCGGAGGCGAGCGCGGTCGAGCTCATTGCGCACGCTGCGGGCATTGGCAAAGCCTGGCCGGCCAATCTCCAGGGCCAGGTTCTGCCGCAGAGCCACCTCAGCGTCAGCGGACAGGTAGTACTTCGCGTCGTCCAGCATCAGCTGGCCGATGGCCACGAGCTCGTCCACGTCATAAGGCGCGAAATCCAGGTGGTGCGCGATCCGCGAGCCCATGCCAGGGTTCGAGCTGAAGAACTCGTCCATGCGGTCCTTGTAGCCGGCCAGGATGACGACGAGGTTCTCGCGCTGGTTCTCCATGACCTGCAGCAGGATCTCGATCGCTTCCTGACCGTAGTCCTTGGAATCGGAGGCCCGGTACAGGTAGTAGGCCTCGTCGATGAACAGGACGCCGCCCATCGCGCGCTCGAGCACCCGCTTGGTCCGCGGCGCGGTCTGCCCCACGAACTCACCGACGAGGTCGTCGCGCATCGCGTGGACGAGGTGGCCTCGTTCGAGATAGCCGAGCCGGTGCAGCAGCTCCGCCATCCGCAGGGCCATCGTCGTCTTGCCGGTGCCCGGCGGCCCGGTGAAGCACATGTGCAGGCTCGGCCGTGGTGCGACCAGGCCGAACTTATGCCGGGCCCGGTCCACCAGGAGCAGCGAGGCAATCTCCTCGATCTTCCGCTTGACCGGCACAAGGCCGATCAGGTCGTGGTCAAGCGCCGCGAGAATCTCGTCGATGTTGGCTGCCTCGCGCTCAGCACCGAAGGTGACTGTGGCCTCGGCCGGCAGCACTTCAGGGTGAGCCGGGCGTCTGTTCCGCGGCCGCCGCTGCCGCTCCTGCCGTCGCCGCACCTGGGGCTCGATCACCTGCAGCTTGCCCGACTCCCGCTGCGTCACCGGCTGCGCGTAGTACTGGTTTGACTTCCGGACGCCGCGGATCGCGACGACGATGAGGCTGACCAGGCCAATCGTGCCGCCGATGGCGCTGCCGAGAACGTCACTCTGCATCAGTGAACTCCCGCCCCCATTGCGCGCCGCACCCGACCTGCCCCGGATTGACCTGAGGCAGACCCTACCTGACTTAATCGCAGCAGGTCAGGCACGGCAAGATCGGCGAGGTCAGGCCGAGACGATGTTGACGAGCTTCGGCGGGCGCACGATCACGGTCCTGACGGCCCGGCCGGCCAGGGCCCGTTCCACGCCAGGCGCAGCCAGCGCCAGCTCGCGCAGCTCGTCCTCGCCGGCCGACGTCGCGACCTCCAGCCGGTCCCTGACCTTGCCGTCGACCTGAACGACGCAGGTGACCATGTCCTCGACCAGCAGCGCGGGGTCAGCAGCAGGCCAGCTGGCCCGCGCGACTGACGGCTCGTGGCCGAGCATCTCCCAGCATTCCTCCGCCGTGTAGGGGGCGAACAGCGACAGCATGATCGCCAGCGTCTCGGCGGCCTCGCGGACCGCGGGGTCAGCCGCGCCGGGGCCGGCGTCAATCGCCCGCCGGGCTGCGCTGACCAGCTCCATCAGCCTGGCCACCGCCACGTTGAGCCTCGTGGACTCGACCAGCCTGGTGACCTCGTCAATCGTCTTGTGGGTCGCCTTGCGCAGCTCCTGATGGCCGCCGGCCGCGCTCGCCGTGCCCACGCTCCCTGCGCTGGCACCGGAGGCGGCAACATCGGCAGCCACCCGGGCGACCCGGCCCAGGAACTTGACCAGGGCATCGGGATTCATGTCGGCCCAGTCGATGTCGTCCTCGGGCGGGCTGGCGAAGATCATCGTCAGCCGGATCGCGTCGACTCCGTGGGCGGCCAGCTGCTCGCCCAGGTTGACGCCGTTGCCCAGGGACTTCGACATCGCCTTGCCCTGGTTGATGACCTGGCCCTGGTTCACCAATGCGGTAAACGGCTCGGTGAAGTCCAGCATCTTCATGTCGTGCAGCACCTTGACGAAGAACCGGGAGTACAGCAGGTGCAGGATCGCGTGCTCGACGCCGCCGACATACAGATCGACCGGGGACCAGCGCCGCACCGACTCGACCTCGAACGGGCCGTGCTCGAACTCGGGCGAGCAGTAGCGCAGGAAGTACCAGGACGAGTCGACGAAGGTGTCCATGGTGTCGGTGTCCCGCTTGGCCGGGCCGCCGCACTTGGGGCACTCCGTCGAGACCCAGTCCGCTGCGGCCGCCAGCGGTGAGCTTCCCTTCGGCGCCAGCTCCTGGCCCCGCAGGTCGGGCAGCAGGACCGGCAGCTGGTCGTCGGGAACCGCGACCTCGCCGCAGCCGTCGCAGTACACGATCGGGATCGGCGCGCCCCAGAACCGCTGCCGGGACAGCAGCCAGTCCCGCAACCGGTAGTTCACCGCGCCGCGGCCCAGCCGCCGCTCCGCCAGGATCTCGATGATCTTCGCGATCGCGGCCTGCTTGGACAGACCGTCCAGCGGGCCCGAGTTGACCAGGGTGCCCTCGCCGGGCGTGGCGGCGCCCGTCACCGCCGGGTCCGGCGCCCCGGTGTCGAGCACCACCCGCACCGGCAGCCCGAACTTCCGGGCGAAGTCCAGGTCACGCTGGTCATGAGCGGGGACCGCCATGATCGCGCCGGTGCCGTAATCCGGCAGCACGTAGTCCGCCGCCCAGATCGGGATCGGCTCGCCATTGACCGGGTTGATGGCGTAGCGGCCCAGGAACACGCCGGTCTTGTCCCGCTCGGTCGACTGCCGCTCGATATCGGTCAGCTTCCGGACGTCAGCCTGGTAAGCCTCGAGCGCCGCCCGGTGCTCGGGCGTGCACAGCTCAGCCGCCAGCGGCGAGTCGGCCGCGACGACGAAGAACGTAGCCCCGTACAGCGTGTCCGGCCGGGTGGTGAAGACCGTGACCGGCTCCGGGCGACCCTCGATCTCGAAGCTGACATCCGCGCCCTCGCTGCGGCCGATCCAGTTGCGCTGCATCAGCAGGACGCGCTCGGGCCACCTGCCCTCCAGCGGCGCCATGTCATCCAGCAGCCGGTCCGCGTACTCGGTGATCTTGAAGTACCACTGGGTCAGCACCCGCCGGATGACCTCGGACCCGCACCGCTCGCACTTGCCGTTGATCACCTGCTCATTGGCCAGCACCGTCTGGTCGACCGGGCACCAGTTGACATAACCGTCGGCGCGGTAGGCCAGGCCGCGCTCGTAGAACCGCAGGAACAGCCACTGCGTCCAGCGGTAGTACTCCGGGTCGCAGGTCTGCAGCCGGCGCGACCAGTCGAAGGAGACCGCGTACTGGCGGAACGACGCTGCCTGCACCTCAATGTTCTTGTAGGTCCAGTCGGCCGGATGGGTGTTGTTCCTGATCGCGGCGTTCTCGGCGGGCAGGCCGAATGCGTCCCACCCGATCGGGTGCAGCACGTTATGACCGCGCAGGGTGTAATAGCGCGCCATCGCGTCACCCAGTGCGTACGCCTCCGCGTGACCCATATGCAGGTCACCCGATGGGTAGGGGAACATGTCCAGGACATACGTGCGCGGCCGCGGATCGGCGGGGTCATCGCTGGCGCGGAAAATGTCCATCGCGGCCCAGCGCTGCTGCCACTTGTCCTGAATCGCGCGCGGATCGTAGCGATCCGCGGTATCGGCGGCTGTCATGACTTCCTCGCGAACATGGTGAGGTCCGGATCGGCCCCTGCCCGGCCTGGCTTCGGCGATTTCTGCTGCTGTCCCGTAAAAACAACAGCCCCCCGGGTCACGAGGGGCAGCCGCGCCGGCGACAGGCAGTCGGCGCGGCTAGCTAAGGAGCAGGCCGGCGAAACGCATGCCCACAGGGTAGCGCACTCCGCCGCCGGCCCGGATGAGTGCGCCTGATGACGCCGGGAAGGCCAGATGACGCCCACCTCGCCCGCCTACGGCGTGTCCCGGATGACCGGGACTCCGGCACACCAGTGCCAACATTCAGTGACACATGTTCCGCCAATCCGGAAATGGCGTCAGACGTTAAAAGCAGCGCGTCGTGAATTCCGCCTTGACCGCGCCGCTAGGGCGGCAAATAATGTCCTGACACCTAGCAGCCAGTGAGTTAAGGGCTACGCGGCACAGGTCGGCCAGCCAGGCCAGCAGGGGGAATGCCGGGATAGGGCTCGCGGGCATTGCTGGGATGGCCCATGGGGAGACAGGCCATTATCCGGGGGAAATATGCACACTTGCTCGCGCGCGGAATTGCTTCATCCGATTCGCCAAATTTGCTCAGAGCGTGCTCCGGGTAATTGCCAGCAGAGTCGTGATATCACCGGGCACTGCCGTGACTGACGCGCCCGGCACGGCACGGGGCACGCAGCCGGTTGCCGTGGTCGGCCTCGCCTGCCGCTTCCCCGACGCTGACGACCCGGCCGCCCTGCTGGAGGTTGTCCTGACCGGACGCCGGTCCTTCCGCCGGCTGCCGGCCGGGCGCGTGGACCTGGCCGACTATTACCAGCCGGACCGGGCAACCTCGGACGCCACCTACAGCACCAGGGCCGCGCTGATCGAGGGCTGGCGGTTCGAGTGCCCGGCGTTCGGCATCGACGCCGGCGCTTACTCGGCAGCCGACCCGGCGCACTGGCTAGCGCTGGAGACCGCCGCGCGCGCGCTCGCGGCTGCCGGGCTCCCGGCCGGCACCGGTCTCGACCGCGACCGCACCGGTGTGATCATCGGGAACACGCTCGGCGGTGACACCTCCCGTGCGAACGCGCTCCGGGTCCGCTGGCCGTACGTGCGACGGGTGCTCTCCGAGGCGCTCGGCGGCGGAGACATCCCGGCCGGACAGGCCGGGATGGTGCTGCAGCGGGCCGAGAACAGCTATCTCGCCCCGTTCCCGACGATCGGACCGTACTCCCTGGCGGGAAGTCTCCCCGCGACGATCGCGGCCGGGATCAGCACGTACTTCGGGTTCCGCGGCGGCAGTCACGCCGTCGACAGCGCCTGCTCCTCGTCGCTGCTGGCTGTCGCATCCGCCTGCGGCGCCCTGGCGTCCGGCGACCTCGATGCGGCCATCGCCGGCGGCGTCGACCTGAGCCTGGACCCGCTTGAGCTCATCGGGCTGGCCAAGGCGGGCCTGCTGGCGACCACCGACGTCCGGATTTACGACGAGAAGCCGTCTGGCTACCTGCCCGGCGAGGGCTGCGGCGTCGTGGTCCTCATGCGCGCCGCCGACGCCAGGGCCGCCGGACTGCCCGTCTATGCGGAGATTCTCGGCTGGGGCAGTTCGGCCGGCGGCATTCCGGGCGAGTCGCAGTCGCAGGCGAGCAGCCAGCTGCTGGCGATGCGGCGAGCGTATGACCGCAGTGGCATCGATCCCGCAGACATTCAGTTCATTGAGGGGAACGGGGCTGGCACGCCCCTCGACGATGAGGCAGAGCTCACCGCCCTGAACTCGATCCGGTCTGGGGCCAGGCGGCCGGCCGTGCTCGGCTCAGTGAAGGCGAACATCGGTCACGCCCAGGCCGCCGCAGGAATCGCCGGGCTGATCAAGACCGTGCTCGCGCTCGGCACCGGCGTGCTGCCGCCTGCCACCGGCGTGGACCGGCCGCACCAGCTGATCGCCGGCGGGGACGGGCGGCTTACCCTGCCGCAGCTGCCGCAGGAGTGGGAGACTGCTTCGCGCCTGGCCTCTGTCTCGGCCGCGGGCATCGGCGGCAGCAACGTGCACGTGGTGCTGCGGCACGAGTCAGCCGGCCGGGCGCGCCAGGACCGGTGGCTCCGGTCGGTTCCGCTGCTCGCGCGGGCAGCGGCGAAGCCAAGTCCGGACGGGCCGCAGCCGCGGCCGGTGACCGGACCGCAGGCACTGCCGTTCCTGCTGCACGCGCCGGACCGGTTCGCGCTCGCGGCAGTACTGTCCCGGATCGCCGACATCGCGCCTTGCCTGTCCGATGGCGAGCTGCAGGACCTTGCCTGCCTGCTGGGACGGGACACGAGCAAGCAGGGCCGGGCCAGGGTCGCGATCGTCGCGACCCGGCAGGAGCAGCTCGCCATGCTGGCCAGGGAAGCCGTCAGCATGCTGCCGCACCTGGCAGGCGGGCTCTTGTCCGTGCGACCTGGTGTGTTCGCCTCGGATGACGGCGACGGCCGCGTGACACTGCTTCTCTCCGGCGAGGCAGCGGCCGCTCCGGCCGCAGCGGCCGCGTCGCTGAGCATGACCGTCACCGGCTGCCTGGACACGCTGCGCTGGCTGGAGACCATGGAGGTCCACCCGACGGCAGCAGTGGGTCACGGCCTCGGCACGCTGGCCGGCCTTGCCTGGGCGGGAGTGCTCGGAGAACCCGAGGTCACTGAGATCGCCGAGCTCCGCGCCCGGTTCCTGGCCAGGTCGGCTGCCCGCACCGAGCGCGATGTCACGCCGGGCGACCTCGCGTCGGCCACGCTCCTGGCCGACACTGCCGCCGACCGCGACCCGGCCGAGCGCTCGGACACCGCAGCGCTGCGGACGGCGATCAGGGAACGCTTCCGGTTCGGGCCGCCACGCCGCAGGCTGATCTCCACGATGACTGGCGCGGAGATCGGGTCTGTCGATGATGCCATCGAGCTGATCTGCCGTGGATTCGCCGGCGACGACCAGCTCGTGGCAGCGCTGACGGAGGGCGCTGTCGGTGCGACTCTGCTTATGGAGACCGGGCCAGGGCGGACGCTCGTCACGGCAGCGGCGGAGATCACCAAGGTGCCGGCGATCAGCCTCGAGGGCGGCATCGCCGATCCGGTGAGCAGCGCCCGGGTGGCCGCAGCGCTCTTTGCCGCCGGCGCGCTGGCCGGGCCGCAGCCGCTGTTCGCCGGTCGGCCCTTCCGGCCGCTGGACATCTGGCGGGAACAGGTGTTCATCACCAGCCCGTGCAACCTGGTGCCGCAGCAGCGCAGCGGGGCCGGGGAGACAGCCCCGGCAGCCGAAACCGCCGCTGCCAACGAGGTGGCCGCAGCCGACGACGTGGCCGCAGCCGACGAGCTGGCCGCAGCCGACGAGACAGCCGAAGCCGAACACGCAATCTCCGCCGACGCAGCGGCCGCAGCCGACGAGCTGGCCGCAGCCGACGACGCCGCCCCAGCGGGCGCCGATCACAAGGCAGCCGCAGAGGACGACGGCATCTCGGGCCTGCGCGACGAGTTCGAGCGGCATCCGCCTGCCCTTCCGCTGCTAGCGGTCGCCCCTAACTCAGACGCCGGCGCGGCGGAGGCCAGCGCTAAGGCCGGCGCCGCCATCGCGGTCCCGGCGAGCCAGGCGACCGAGCCAGCTGCCGGTCTCAGCCCCTGGGTGCGCTGCTTCACCGAGGGCCTGCGCCCGCTCCCGCGCCGGGCGGTCCCCGCGCCCATCCGGCCATGGCGCATGTACGCGGCCGCGCGCGGCCCGGTGCTGGCTGACCTGGCGGGCCTGTTCACTGCCGACCCGACGGCCGGCCGCACGCTGGCCATCGTCGAGGACCCGGCCGACGAGCGATCACGAGTAACTGCGGTCGAGGCCGCCAGGGACGCCATCGCGACCGGCGAGCTCGTCGTCCTGACAGCGAGCGGCGGATTCACCGGATTCTTCGCCAGCCTGCACGCCGAGCATCCGTCGGTCGGGGTCACTGTGCTGCGCGTTCCGGCCGAGACAATCAGCGCCGCCTCGGTCCTGCAGCACGCCAGCGCAGAGCCAGGCATTTTCCGCGAGCTCGTCATCGCGCCCGGCGGCTCCGCGAGCGAGCCGGTGCCGACCGAAGTCGCGCTGCCGGGCGGCGGCGACTTCCCGCTCGGGCCGCAGGACGTCATCCTCCTCAGTCGCGGTGCCAGGGGTGCCGGGCTGGCACTCGCCCAGGTGCTCGCCTGCTGCGGCACCGGTGTCGCCGTGGTCGGCAGGACCGGCGAGTACGACGACGCTGAGCTGGTAGCCGGGCTGGAAGAGCTGCGGTCAGCCGGGGCGAGAGTGGGTTACGAGGTCATCGACATTACTGATCCGGTGAGCCTGGCAGCGGCCGTCAGGAGGATCGAAGACCGGCTCGGACCCGTGACAGCTGTCGGCCATGGAGTCAGCCCTGACCACCCCGTTCCCGTCCATGAGATCACCAGTGCGGATGCCTCAGCGCACGCCGGCGCAGACGCTGCCCTGCTCGACCAGCTCACCGGAGTCGTCCGGGCCGGGCAACTCCGGCTGATCATCTCGTTCGGAACCGTGGTCAGCCGTTACGGCCGGGCCGGGGCGAGCTCGCATGCGCTGAGCAGCGGGGCGCTCGCCAGCCGCGGTGCTCAGCTCGCCGCCGCCAGCATCGGCTGCCGGTCCCTGCATCTCGATCTGCCCGCCTGGTCGTCCGGGGGCTTCGGCGACCGGCCGGAGCTGGCAGCCGAGCTCGTCGCCGCCGGAACTGCCCTGGTCGACATCGCGGCCGCGAGCAGGCTGCTGCTCAAGAGCATGACGACGCCTGACCTGCCGCGGAACATCACGGTGCACGGCCGCGTCGGCGGTCTGGCCGCCGCGCCTGCGCCCGTCATCACGACGGCAGAGCTGGCAGCGGCCGGGCTGGCCGGGGGCGGCAGGTTCCTGCGCGAGGTCTCGGTGTACTACCCCGGCACCGAGCTCGTCTGCACGGCAGGGCTCTCCCTGGCCGCAGACCCTTACCTGGCCGATTACCGGGTCGACGGCATGCCCGTCCTGCCCCCGGTGCTCGCGCTCGAGGCACTCGCCCAGGCGGCGTCGGTGCTGGCCGGGCGGCCAGTGCGGCGGGCAGCGGGAGTGACACTGGAGTCACCGGTGCTCATCCCGTCGGCCGGCGAGGCCGTTCTCCGGGTGTGCGCGCAGCGTGACGGCGACACGATCGTCGCAGCCCTGCGCTGCGCGGATAGCTCCTACCTGGTGGACCACGCGAGGGCCGAGTTCAGCTGCGCACCCGAGCCGCACGACGTGCCGGAGTCCGCCAGCGCGGCGGCATCGTCCGCGCTGCACCAGCTCGTGGCGGGATCGTCCGGCCTGGTCGACGGCGCCGAGCTGTACGGGCCGATCTGCTTCCAGTCGGGCCGCTTCCGCCGGGTCGCGCTCCTGCCCGAGGTCACCGCGCGATCCGGGCGCGCGCTCGCCCGCGGCGCGGACGACGAGCCCTGGTTCTCGCCCGACAGCGGGCTGCAGGACACCCGCTTCTTGCTGGGCAGTCCCGGGCTCAACGACGCGGCGCTGCAGGTGCTACAGGCCTGCGTGCCGCATCGACGGGTCCGCCCGGCGGGATGCGAGTCGGTTCAGTTCTCCGGCCGGGCCGCTGAGGGGCCGGTCGAGATCAGGGCGGTCGCCCGACCGCTGCGGCCGGCTGGCACCGCCCCGGCTGCCGGTGCGCTGATCCCCGGTCAGCCGGGCGCGCCCGGGGCTGAGCTGACCGGGGGCGGGGCGCCAGCAGCGGCCGATCCCGGTCGGGAGAAGCAAGGCCAGAGTCACGCCGTGGTGGCGGTCGCGCCAGGCGACATGACGCCCGAGGAACGCGCCGACATGGAGGGCGCCGGCCGGCGGCCGCAGTCACGCAAGTCGCGCCGGTCAAACCGCCGGCAGGAGCCGGTCCGGCAGCAGCCGCGGCAGCCGGCAGCTACCGCCGCGGATCTCACCTCAACGGCCGGCGGGACAGCCGCAGGCGCCGGGTCCGCCGGGCACAGCTACCCGGACCCAGCCGGCCAGCGCTGGGATATCGAGGCAGTCGACGCTGTCGGGCAGCTGCTGGCCGCGTGGCGCGGTGTTCAGCTGCACGATTCCGGGCCGCTGCCCCGGAACGCGGCCTGGCCGCCGACGCTGCTGTCGGTATTCCTGGAGCGCAGCGCGGTGGATCTCGGCCTGGACGACGGGCTGCGGGTGAGCGTCAGCTGCGGACAGCCTGACGCGCCGTCGCCGCAGCTGCTGAGCACCGTGCCGCAGCAGTCGTCGCCGTCCGACCCGCCGTCCTCCGACGGCCGCCACGTCGGTCCGGAGCGTCGCGCCATGAACGTGATCAGCGCTCCCGGCACCGGCGCGCTGGCCGGATTCGGGCTAACGCTGCGGGCACCCGTGGCGGTAGCGGCAGGCTGGGTCGCTGTCGACAGCGGACTCCGTCAGCATCAGCCGGCGCCAGCCATGACCTCCGCCTACACGGATCTGCGGGCTCGGCTCAGCGAGCCGCCCGCGGTCCTCGCGGCGCGGCTCGACGCCGTGAGCGCCTGCCTCGAGATGGCCGGGCTCGCGCCGGACGACTCCGCGCACAGGCAGCTCTCCGTCACGCAGACAACCAGTGACGGCTGGGCGCTCCTGGCTCTCGGGCGGACGGTGATCGCGTGCGCGGTCGTGGAACTCAGCGGAGTCGCGGCACCCGTCGCCATCGCGCTGCTGACCAGGCAGCACGCGCATGCTCGCAGTACGAGCCAGCGGACGGGAGAGCCGGTCAGCACCGCGTAACGCACCCAACACCGTGCAGCGCCGTGCAAGGTCGCAGCCTGCGGCGGCGGAGCGACATAACGGGCAGCCGCGCGACATAGCGGAGGCCGAGGGTGGTCTGTCACACTGAGGGCTAGAACGAGGTTCTAGTCGAAGGCGCCCGTGATGACCACACCTGCACCTAGCTCCGTCGAAGGCATTGACCTGTCGCTGATGGAATTCTGGGGCCAGTCGATCGAGGACCGGCATGCCGATTTCGCCCGGCTGCGGGCGCTCGGCAAGCCGCCGTACTTCGAGGTTCCGGAGAGCCCGTTCAGCGTTGCCGGGGACGGCTACTACGCGTTCATCTCGCATGCCGATGTCTCGGCGGCCAGCCGTCAGCCGGAACTGTTCTCGTCCGCCAGGGGCGCGACCAGCATCGAGGACCTGCCAGCCGAGTTCAACGAGTACTTCGGCTCCATGATCAACATGGACGATCCGCGGCACGCCCGGCTGCGCCGGATCGTATCCCGCGCCTTCACGCCCAAGATGATCAGAAAGTTCGAGGAGGACGTCCAGCGGACTGCCGCCGGGATCGTTGACGACCTGCTCGCGACCGGCCCGTGTGACTTCGTGCAGAACGTCTCAGCGCGACTGACACTGAAGATCATCTGCGAGATGATGGGCATCGGCGACGAGCACTACGACATGGTGCTGCGCAACACCAACATCATCCTGTCGGGATCGGACCCCGAGTTCATCAGCGAGAACATGGACGAGGCAATCGCCCAGCTGCTGACCGCGGGCAAGGATCTCGCCGACCTCGTCACGGCGGTCGCCGCGGACCGGGCCGAGCATCCCAGGGACGACGTCATCACCTCCCTCGCCGCCGCGAACATCGACGGCGAGCAGCTCACGCCCGCTGAGCTGGGCTCGTTCTTCGTGCTTCTGGTCGTGGCCGGGAACGAGACGACCCGCAACGCAATCTCGCACGCGCTGAACCTGCTGACCCTCCACCCGGATCAGCGCGAGCTGCTGCTGGCTGACCTCGAAGGCCGGCTGCCCGCAGCGGTCGAGGAGATCGTCAGGTACGTGTCGCCGGTGATCTGGATGCGGCGCTCGGTCACCAGGGACTGCACGCTTAATGGTCACGACTACCGCGAGGGCGATAAGGCCGTGCTGTTCTACTGGGCGGCCAACCGGGACGAGTCCGTGTTCGCCGAGCCGGGCCGGTTCGACATCACCCGGTCCCCTAACCCGCACGTCGGCTTCGGCGCGGCTGGACCGCACTTCTGCCTTGGCGCGCACCTCGCCCGCCGGGAGATCACCGTCATGCTCCGCGAGCTGCTCACGCGGGTGCCCACAGTTCGCGCGGCCGGGGAGCCGGACCGCCTGCTGTCGTCGTTCATCAACGGGATCAAGCACCTGCCCTGCGAATTCGACTAGATCGCAGCGCCCGCCGGGCTGGCCGGCGAGGGACTGCACTCAGATGCGCGTCGCGGCATGAGGCGCCGCAACCCGGCGTCCGGGCCGCCGTCGCCTGGCGGACAAAGAGCCAGGCAGCGAGCACTATCAAGCGTCCTGAGGAACTCGTGTCTGCTGCGGCGAACACAATCGTGTAACTGCATGTGATCGCCCATGCGCAACGTGTATAACTAGAAACCCACGCGGTGCTGAGGGGCCCGGCTAGCCGGGACGGGGAACAGCGCCGCGGGATTAGGGGGAAACCGTAAGTCGCGGAGGGGGACCTTCGTCTGGGGGCCGTTCGATCCCCGGCGGGATCGCCCGGCTGCCTGCCGTCCCGGTGCGTACGACCGGCACTGGCGTGCAGCAAACGAAGGTCGCGACAAGCGGTGGGTCCTTCGCCCTGCGGGCGGCGCCACACGGGGGCGTGGCGCAGCCCGCAGGCGGAGGCCAGATAGGCCCGGCGGATCAGTCCAGGCTGATCCGCCGGCCGCCAGGCCACCCGCCGAGCGGGCCGGCTGACCGCTGAGGACGCCGCGGCGGAGTCACACCGCGCCGGAGCCAGCGGTCAGGAGAGCCCGCTGATCCGCTCCGCCAGCGCGAAGTCCTTAACCGTCAGGCCACCCGCCGAGTGCGTCGACAAAGTCAGCGTTACCTTGTTCCAGCTGATGCCGATGTCCGGGTGGTGGTTCGCCGCCTCGGCCAGGTAGGCGATCGCGCCGACATACAGCATCGCCGCCCTGAAGTCAGCGAGCGTCTCCGTGTGCGTGATCTCGTCGCCCTGGCGAGTCCAGCCAGGGAACCCGGCCAGCTTCTCGTCAATCTGCTCGTCCGTCAGCAGGTCCATAGCCTCGCTCCCGGTGATCGTGCCCGGCCGCCATCGGTGGCACCGCTGCTGTCTATCTAACCCCTGTGGCGGCCGCCGACGTGATTGCGGGCCGGTGCCGCGGCAGGGGCGCAGCCACGGCACCGGCCGGCTGCCGGGGTAGGCTCCGTGGACGTGACAGACTCCGCCACCGCCGCGCCGGGCGGTCACGACGCCTCTGGCGCGCCAGCCGGGCCCCGGCGCACCCCGCTGACCAGCGTGCATGAGCGCCTGGGCGCTAGCCTGACAGATTTCGCGGGCTGGCTCATGCCGTTGCGCTATGGCAGCGAGACCGCCGAGCACAACGCCGTCAGGACCGCCGCCGGGCTGTTCGACCTGTCGCATATGGGCGAGTTCGCGGTGACCGGCGATGGCGCCGCCGCCGCCCTCGACTACGCGCTGACCGGCGAGCCCTCGGCGCTCAAGCCGGGCCGCGCCCGCTACACGATGATCAGCGCGCCCGACGGCGGCGTCATAGACGACCTGATCGTGTACCGGCTCGCCGAGCATGAGTTCCTCATCGTCGCGAACGCGGCCAATGCGCCCGTCGTGGGCGCAGCCCTCGCCGGGCGGGCGGCCGGCTTCGACGCGGCCGTGCGCGACCGCACTGACGACTACGCGCTCATCGCCATCCAGGGGCCGCGCTCGGCCGCGATCCTGGCCCCGCTGACCAGCGCGGATCTGGCCGAGGTGCGGTACTACGCGGGTTACCCGGCCAAGGTGGCCGGCCGCGACGCTCTGCTGGCCAGGACCGGCTATACCGGCGAGGACGGCTTCGAGATCTTCGCGGCGCCGCAGGACGCCGAGTACCTGTGGGCTGAACTGAGCGAGGCCGGGGCTGGCGACGGGCTGGTACCGGCCGGGCTGGCGGCGCGCGACACGCTGCGGCTCGAGGCCGGGATGCCGCTGTACGGGAACGAGCTGACCGCGGACCTGACGCCCTATGACGCAGGTCTCGGCAGGGTGGTACGGCTGGACAAGCCGGGGGGCTTCGTCGGCCGCGACTCGCTGGCGCGCCGGGCGCAGGAAACGCCGGTCAGGCAGCTGGTCGGGCTGACGCTGCAGTCCCGCCGCGTGCCGCGGCACGGCTACACGGTCCTATGGGACGGCGAGCCGGCCGGCGTGGTCACCAGCGGGGCGCCGTCGCCCACGCTCGGCGTGCCGATCGCGATGGCGTATGTCCGTCCCGAGGTCGCCGCGGCGGCCAGCGACCCCGACGGGGCCGGAACGGCAGTGCTGGCGGTCGATGTCCGCGGCCGGCCCGAGCCGGCCACACTGGTGGAAATGCCGTTCTACCGCCGCCCCGCCTGAGAGCGGGCCCGGCGTCTCGATATCACCCGAAGACAGCATCACCCGAAGACAGCGCAGGAGAGACGAAATGACTGTTCCCGGCGAGCTTTACTACACCCCCGAGCATGAGTGGGTGGCGCTCAGCGGCTCCACCGCCTCGGTGGGCATCACCGACCATGCCCAGAAAGCGCTCGGTGACGTCGTCTTCGTCTCGATCCCGGCGGCAGGCACCAGGGTCACCTCCGGAGAGCCGTGCGGCGAGGTCGAGTCCACTAAGTCGGTCAGCGACCTGTACTCACCCGTCGACGGCGAGGTGACCGAGGTCAACCCGGAGATCGATGACGACCCCGGCCTGCTGAACTCCGATCCGTACGGCGCCGGCTGGCTGTTCAGGGTCCAGCTGGACGATGCCGAGGGAGAGGTGCCGCCGGGCCTGCTGTCGTCCGCCGAGTACACCGCCCTCACCAAGGAAGACCAGGAGTGAGCCGGAGCGGCAGCCTGCAGGACCTGCGCCGGCTGGACTCGGCGACCGCGCACCTGGATGCCCCGTTCGCCATCGTGGACATGGCCGCGTTCCAGGCGAACGCGGCCGCCATGACCCGGCGCGCCCGCGGCAAGCCGATCCGGCTGGCCAGCAAATCGGTGCGCTGCCGCCACCTCATCGAGCACGTGCTGCAGCTGGACGGATTCCGCGGCATTCTGGCCTACACGCTGCCCGAGGCGCTGTGGCTCGCAGCCTGCGGCACGAGCGATGACATTGTCGTGGCGTACCCGACGACGGACCGTTCGGCGCTGGGCAGGCTGGCCGGGGACGCGACCGCGGCCGCGTCCATCGCCGTCATGGTGGACTGCACTGAGCACCTCGACCTGATCGAGAAGGTGGCCGGCGAGCAGCCGAACCCGCATCCGGTCCGGGTGGCCATCGACATCGACGCCGGCTATGTCGCTCTCGGCGGGCGCTTCCGCGCCGGGGCGCGCCGCTCCCCCGTCCGCACGCCCGGCGATGCCGTCGAGCTGGCCAAGGCGATCATGGCCCGGCCGGGCCTGCGGCTCGTCGGTCTCATGGCCTACGAGGGGCAGATCGCCGGAGTTGGCGACAACCCGCCAGGCCGGCCGCTGTATGGCGCCGGCGTCCGGCTGATGCAGCGCCGGTCAGCGGCTGAGCTAGCGGTCCGGCGCAGCGCGATCGTCACGGGCATCCGGGCGCTCACGCCACTGGAGTTCGTCAACGGCGGCGGCACGGGCTCGCTGGAGGGAACCTCGGCCGAGCCGGCCGTAACCGAGATCGGCGCAGGCTCGGGCCTCTACCACCCGACGCTGTTTGATGCCTACCGCGGCTTCACCGGCCAGCCGGCCGCGATGTTTGCCCTGCCCGTCGTCCGGCGCCCGGGGCCCGGTGTCGTGACTGCGCTCGGCGGCGGATACCCGGCGTCCGGACCGGGCGCGCCGAGCCGGGTCCCCTCCCCCTACCTGCCCGGTGGCCTGCGGCTGGACCGCGAGGAAGGCGCCGGCGAGGTGCAGACGCCGCTGCTCGGCCCGGCCGCCGACAGCCTGCGGATCGGCGACAAGGTCTGGATGCGCCACGCCAAGGCGGGCGAGCTCTGCGAGCGGTTCAGCGAATTGCACCTAGTCGATGGCGAGTCTGTCGTGGCGGCGGTGCCGACCTACCGGGGCGAGGGCCAGACCTTCCTCTAGCGGGCTATCCCGCAATGGCGGATTACAGGCGTAACCGGACGGACCGCGCGCGCCATCCGGACCGGGCCGCGCGGCGGCTAGCGCCGCCGCCGTGCCCAGATGCGCAGGATGACGATCCCGGCGATCGCCGCGCCCGCGGCAGCCGCGCCGAGCCTGACCTGCGGCCTGGCGACCTGCTCGGCGACCTTCTCGCGCAGTATGCGCAGGTTGTTCGCGGGGCTCACCCGGTCGGCGAGCGTGTCAATGGTCCGGGCGAGATCCTCCCGGGTCCGCTCGATCTGCGCGACCAGGAGGTCCGGGTCCCTTGTCGTGACGGCACCATCGACCGCGGCAACCGCACCGTGAACCTCGACCGCCCCGCCAGGCTCCGCCATGACACCTCGTCCCTTCCACGCCCGCGACTTCTCCGCTGACGCCGCTGGCCTCAGCCACCTAGTGTCCCAGGCAGGTCGCGGCCGCGCACGGCCGGCACGCCAGTTCTGCCCGCCGGCAGGCGCACCATAGGAGACGCGGCGCCCCACCGGGCACACTGTGAGGTCTTCAGAGCATCGAAACGGGCAGATTCCATGCCGAGATACCCGGCAATCGTCACAGTGTCCGGAGCGCCCGCGATCCGGGGCTTCTCGCGCCCGCCGCGCTTAGGATCGCTGAGTGGCAATAGACGCAGTGATCTTCGACTGGGGCGGCACCCTCACGCCGTGGCACACGATTGACGGCGCGGAGCTGTGGTCAGCGGTCTGCGCTCCGCACTATCCGGCTGGCGAGGCCGCGGCCCGGGCCGCGGCACTGCACGCGGCCGAGGTCGCGCTGTGGCGCGAGGCCGTCACTAGCCAGCGCAGCGCGACGATGAACGCGCTGTTCGAGCTCGCCGGGGTGGCCGCGACCGAGGCCTTCGTGGCCAGTTACGTCGGTGCCTGGGAGCCGCATACCTTCACCGACCCGGACGCTCAGGAACTGCTCGGGTACCTGCGGGACCTGGGCGTCCGGATCGGAGTGCTGTCCAACACGATGTGGCCGCGGAGCTGGCATGAGGCGGTATTCCGTCGGGACGGAGTCCTGGACCTGATCGACGGCGCCGTCTACACCAGCGAGATCGACTGGACCAAGCCCCATCCGGACGCGTTCCGGTCGGCCATGACCGCAGTCGGGGTCAGCGACCCGGCTCGCTGCGTGTTCGTCGGCGACCGGCCCTATGACGACATCCACGGCGCCAAGAGCGCGGGCATGCGGGCAGTGCTGATCCCGAACAGCGACGTCCCGCCCTACGCTGCCGCCGAGCCGGACGCGGTCATCGGCCGGCTCGCCGACCTCCGGCTACTTATCGAGGCCTGGTAGCGGGGCGGCTACATGACCGGGTAGCCGCCAACATCAGCAGGGCGGCTGCTAATGGATGTGCGACTGCCAGTCGCGCGGCACGCGTCCGGCCGGGCCGGGCACCGGCTGGCTCTCCGGATGATGCTCGGGCGGTGCCAGGGCCGGCCCGCCCTCGTACATCTGGTCGTTCTTGTAGTCCCAGAACCATGACTCGCCCGGCTCGAAGCTCCGGATCACCGAGTGCCCGGTCGCTTTCGCGTGGGCGGTCGCGTGCTGCTCAGGTGAGGTGTCACAGCAGCCGATATGCCCGCATTGCGTGCACCGGCGCAAGTGGACCCACCAGCCGCTAGCCGCCTCGCACTCAGCGCAGCCGGTGCCGCTGGGCGGAACCGACGGGTCGATTCCCTCGATCATCGTCATGAGCCCTCCAGATCTGCTTGCGGTACACGGGGATCGCCTAGCGACTCGCTGGCCGCCCACCGGTATACCCCGCTCGACATAGTGGATGTCGCCCGGTCCGCGCGAATGCTGAACACCCGGTGCCTGGCCTGCTGGACCTCACTGTCCCCCGGTGCCGCCAGCCAGGCGAGCTCGGCCAGGTGACCGGCCAGCCTGAGCCCGTCCTCGCCGCCCGGCAGCGCCGCGACCCGGAGGTCAGCGACCTGCGGCTCAGCGCCCTGCAGGTCAGCGCCCTGCAGGTCAGCGCCGGTCCCGCCAGCATCAGCGAGAACCGACTCGGCCAGCTCGACGGCGCGGGCGGCCAGTATCGCGGGGCCGCCGGCCAGCCCTGCCAGTTCCGACGCTAGCGCGCGCTCGGACGCCGGCTTCAGGGTGGCCGGGTTGCCGTCCCACCAGCCGCCGTACAGCCGCCAGATGGTCCTGACGATGAACTCGGGCTCGTCGTACACCGGCTGCAGGTAGGGACGGCCGGCCAGGTGCGCGGGAACCGCGACCGAGTGGATCGCCTCGTCCAGCCGGCCGCCGGCGTTCATGACTGCCAGCGTCTGGCTCACCAGCGACTCAAGCAGCCCGGCCGTATCGGTGAGCGCGCGCTCGACCCGGTCCGCGCCGACAACCGGCAGGCCGTGCCCGGGCAGCAGGTGCTCCGGCCGCAGCTCCACCATCCGGCGCAGCGCCTGTGCCCACTCCAGCGGATAGCGCTGCACCTTCTGCGGGTTGCCGGCGTTCGGCGACGCCCAGATGAAAAGGTCACCGCAGCACAGCACTCGCTGGCTGGCCAGCCAGGTGACGGTGTGGTCGTCGGTTTCGCCCTTCTCGTGCCGCAGCGCGAACGTCACGCCGCCGGCCTCCACCGAGAGCTCGGCGGCGTAGGTCCGGTCCGGGTAGCGGTACTCGGTTGGCCACCGCAGGTTGCGGATGCCGAACTGGCGCTGGTTGATGATGCCGTTGTAGCCGGCCGTCGCGATGTACCGGTCGAACCGGCGCGGCAGGGCCTCGTGCGCGATCACCACCGGGGCCGGCCAGCCGTTCTCCGCCGCTTCTGCCTCGAAGGGCGCGACGCCGAAGACGTGGTCGATGTGCCCGTGCGAGTAGATCGCGGTGTGCAGCCGCTGATCCGTCCAGCGCCGGATCTGGTCGTGAATCTCCTGCGCGGCGAACGCGCTGCCGGTGTCCGCCAGCACCAGGCCGTCGGGAGTCCGGAACGCCGTCACGTTCGCGAACGCTGGCAGGAACACCACGTCGTCGCAGATCTCGGCCATGCCGCCGAGGTGCCCGACCGGGTGGAACTCGCTGGTATGCGCGTCACCGCGCCACAGGCGGTCGGCCAGCGCCAGGATGTCAGTGCTCATCGGGACTGCTCTCCTCGGTCAGGATGCGCGGAATCCTGCATACCACGCCGGAAAGTCCAGCAGGGATCCGAGCACGATCGAGGCACCGGCCGCGGTCAGGTCGGCGGCACTGAAAGATCCTGTCGGGACGCCGACCGCAGTGGCCCCGGCAGCCAGCCCCGCGGCGATGTCAGCCGGGGTGTCGCCGACATAGGCGGCGGCGCCGAGCCGGGCCAGGATCGCGGCCTTCTCCGGTCCGTGCACGTGGGCGAAGATCTCGTCGGCTGACAGCCCGACCGCGTCGAGGCTCGGCTGAACCGAGACCGGGTGCTTGGCCGTCACGATGACCGCGCGCTCGCCGGACCGCTGGACCGCGGCGAGCGCCTCCGGCGCGCCCGGCAGCAGGAAGGTCATCGTCGCAGCGAGCCGCACGTAGTGCCGGCGGTAGCTATCGGCCGCCGCCTGGTGAGCGTCAGCCGGGAACCAGAAGCCGACCTCGTCCTCGAGCTTGATGCCCATCCGCTGGTCGACCTCGGCCAGATCGATGGCGACGCCAAGTTCCGCGGATACCTCAGACCAGGCGGCCATAATCGCCGGACGCGAGTTGATGAGGGTCAGGTCGAGGTCGAAGCCAACCGGCCCGGCCGTTCTCATCTCGCTCCTCACTGCCCGTCATTCCGCGGCCAGCGCCCGGACACCGGCCAGGCGGGCCGCCAGCCCAGCGTATCCGCTCTCGCCCCGCCCGGGGCCGCACTGGCAGCCGCCCGATGGCAGGCTCGGTACATGGAGTTCACGAGCCCGGCCGGAGCCTACGCGTTCGGCGATACCGAGGTCGCTGCCCGGCGGCTCGCGGTGCTTGACCAGGTCTTCGGGCCTGCCTCGCGCGATCTGCTGGCCAGCGTGACCACCTCGCCGCCCGCTCTCGCCTATGACCTCGGCTGCGGACCCGGCCACACGACCGCCATGGTCGCGCAGGCCACCGGTGCCGCCGCGACGATCGGCCTCGACACCTCAGCCGCGCATATCGAAAGGGCGCGCGCGCACGCAGCCGGCCAGGTCGGGTTCGCGGTGCAGGACGTACTCGCGCTGCCGTTCCCGGCCGGGCCCGCGGACCTGATCTACTGCCGGCTGCTGCTCGCGCATCTGCCCGACCCGGCCGGTGCCGTCCGCAGCTGGTCGGGCCAGCTGACTCCGGACGGCATCGTCGTGCTGGACGAGATCGAGTGGATCGACGTGAGCGAGCCTGTGCTGCGCAATCACCTGCGGCTGGCTGAGGGACTGGTGGCTGCGAGCGGTGCCCGGATGTGCGCGGGGCCGCTGCTCGCCGGGCTTGGCGACGAGCCGGGCCTGCGGCAGGTGCGCACGAGGATCACCGAGGTGCCGGTGGCGACGGCGCTGGCAGCAACGATGTTCAGCATGAACATCGCCGTCTGGGGCGACCGGCCGGCCCGCCTCGGGCTGTGCGACGACGCCGAGTTGCGCGACCTGGCAGCCGCCATGGCCGCGCTGCGGGAGTCCCCGGCGACCGGGGAGATCACCTGGGGCATGCATCAGGCTGCCTACGCGCGCAGATAGAACTATATGTCACGTTTTGTGGGGCCGGTGGGATTCGAACCCACACTGCCAAGAACCTAAATCTTGTGCCTCCTGCCGTTGGGCTACGGCCCCAGCCTCCGGCGGCCTGCGTCAGACTCCCAGCTCCGCGCGAAGCCGCGCGACGTGCCCGGTCGCCTTGACCGCATACTGCGCCTTCTCGATCCTGCCATCCGGGCCGACGACGAAGGTCGACCGAATGACCCCCACGGACTTCTTTCCGTACAGCATCTTCTCGCCGTAGGCGCCGTATGCCTCCAGCACCGCGTGCGACGGATCGCTCAGCAGCGGGAAGGTCAGGCCGTCCCGCTCGGCGAACTTCTGCAGCTTCGCCGGGCTGTCGGGCGAGATGCCGAGCACCGCGAACCCGGCCGCCGCCAGGCTGGACAGGCTGTCCCGGAAGTCGCACGCCTGCTTGGTGCAGCCCGGCGTCATCGCCGCCGGGTAGAAGTAGATGATGACCCGCTGGCCGCGCAGCGAGGACAGGCTCACCTGATCGCCATCGGCGTCCGGCAAGGTGAAGTCGGGTGCCGCGTCGCCGGGAGCCAGCCGGGTGTCGGTCATGCGCGTTCCCTTCCCTTATCGGTGTGCTGGTGAGACTAGCCGAGCAGAGCGGCGATGACGGGCGCGAGTCCCCGCAGCGCCTTTCCCCGGTGGCTGATCCTGTCCTTGTCGGCCGGGTCCATCTCCGCCGTCGTGATGTCCGCGGAGTCGGGCACGAAGATCGGGTCGTAGCCAAACCCGTTGTGCCCCCGCGGCTCGCGGATCAGCGAGCCCGTCACCACGCCCTCGCTGACGTGCTCGCGCCCGCCCGGCAGCGCCAGCGCGGCGACGCACACAAACCGCGCGCCGCGCCGCTCGTCGGGAATGTCAGCAAGCTGGCCGAGGAGCAGGCGCAGGTTCGCCTCGTCGTCGCCGTGCCGGCCGGACCAGCGGGCCGACAGCACGCCGGGCATGCCGTTCAGCGCGTCCACGCAGATGCCGGAATCGTCGGCGACCGCGGGCAGCCCGGTGAAGTGCGCGATGGCGTGGGCCTTGAGCAGCGCGTTCTCGGCAAAGGTGGCACCGGTCTCGGCTACTTCGGGCGCTCCGGGGAACTCAGCAAGGCTGAGCAGGCGCACGTCGACGTGGCCGGCGTCCAGGATCCTGGTCAGCTCGATGAGCTTGTGCGGGTTCGCGGTCGCCAGCACCAGGTCGGGCCGCAGGCCGGCCTCCGGGCTCATGAGCCGAGAGCAGCCTGCTGGAGCTTGGTCAGCTCGGCGCACCCGGCCACGCCCAGGTTCAGCAGCTCGTCAAGCAGGTCGCGGCTGAACGGCTCGCGCTCGGCTGTGCCCTGCACCTCGACGAAACGGCCGTCGCCGGTGCAGACAACGTTCATGTCGGTCTCGGCGGCCACGTCCTCCTCGTAGCAGAGGTCGAGCCGGGGCTGGCCGTCGACGATGCCGACGCTGACGGCCGCGACCGAGGCGGGCAGCGGCTCGCCCCTGGTGCGCTTGCGTCCTTTCAGCCAGCTGACCGCGTCGGCCAGCGCGACGTACCCGCCGGTGATGGCCGCGGTCCTGGTGCCGCCGTCGGCCTGCAGCACGTCACAGTCGATGACGATCGTGTTCTCCCCGAGCGCCTTCGGGTCAATGCAGGCCCGCAGGGAACGCCCGACAAGGCGCGAGATCTCGTGCGTCCGGCCGCCGATCCTGCCCTTGACTGACTCGCGGTCGCTGCGCGTATTCGTGGCCCTCGGCAGCATGGCGTACTCGGCAGTGACCCAGCCGAGGCCGCTGCCCCGGCGCCAGCGCGGCAGTTCCTCCTGCACGCTCGCCGCGCACAGCACCCTGGTCTTGCCGAACTCGACCAGCACCGATCCCTCGGCGTGGTCCAGCCAGCTCCTGGTAATCCTGACATCCCGCAGCTGGTCCGGCAGCCGCCCGTCTGGTCGTGACATGGGCGCCAGCCTAGTGCTACCAGCCGGCCTGCTCAGGCGCACCGTCCTTGATCCACTGATACGTCCTGGCCACGCCGTCGGGCAGTGCGGTGGTCGCGGCCCAGCCGATGTCGCGCCGCGCCCGGTCCGCGGCAAGCGCGCCCCGCAGCAGCTCGCCGGGCCGCGCCGCAGCGAACACAGGGTCGAGCGGGCGCCCGGCCACTGCGCTGATCACCTGGATCAGGTCAAGCACGCTCACCTCGGTGCCGCTGCCGATGTTCCAGGTACCGGGGCGGGCGCTGTCGGCCGCGGCCAGGCAGGCCCCGACCGCGTCGCCGACGTAGACGTAGTCGCGCGTCTGCTGGCCGTCACCGTAGACGGTCGGACGCTCCCCCGCCAGCGCCTGCGCGCAGAAGATGGCGACCACGCCGGCGTCTCCGCCGGGGTCCTGACGCGGACCGTAGATATTGGCGAAGCGCAGCACCGCGTGAGTCGTGGAATGCAGCCGGTTGTACAGCTGGACATACTGCTCAGCGCACTGCTTGCCGACGCCGTACGGCGACTCCGGCAGCGGGAGCACGTCTTCCATCGACGGGATCGGCGCGTCGCGGCCGTAGA
>Ga0302325_10003714_pt1 | contig 35739 bp, 26 predicted proteins | sample Palsa_T0_2_FD_201948 | JGI IMG/M metagenome (GOLD analysis project Ga0302325, IMG submission 201948) | Peat permafrost microbial communities from Stordalen Mire near Abisko, Sweden - Palsa_T0_2 | ecosystem: Environmental > Terrestrial > Soil > Palsa > Peat permafrost | place: Sweden: Abisko...
CACTCTCCGCTCCTTCACCACCGTTGTCACACCAATCCACTTCCTCAACTGTCTTTGCGCCGGCTTCTCCACCGCATACAGTGCAAGCACCGCCAGCCCGATCAGCAGCACGTAGCTTATCCACGGGTCAAACCGGATCAGCCCGGTGCGCTCCAGCACATGCGAGTCGTGAATCAGGTTCCACAAATTGAAATGCAGCAGGTAAAGGCAGTAGCTGGCCTCGCCCACAAACACCAGCGGAGCCCAGCCCATGCCCCGCGCCAGCGGATTCTGGCCCGACAACCCCAGAATGATGCAGCCGAAGAACGGCATCAGCAGCCCGTCGTGGACGATTGCGTACGGCACCAGCGGGCCCAGTTCGAGAATTCCAAATGTAGCAACAAACCCGCCAATGCCAAGCCAGAGGCGCAGGTTCCCTGCCCGCGGCACCAGTTCATCCAGGTTGGCCAGCATCACTCCAAACACGAAGCTGGCCAGGTGCGGCAGCGGGGTAAACTTCAGCACCTGCAGCCACGGTCCGGTGCTGAAGCGGTCAGGATGCGCAATGCCGTCAGGATTCAGCACAATGTAGAGCAGGCCGGGCACCATCCCCAGACCCCACACCGCCGCCATCTTTGCCAGATACGGCCCTGCGCGGGCGGGCTTCCTGCCGCTGGCCAGCCAGGGGAAGGCAACGTAATACGCCGACTCCGCCGACATGGTCCACGCCGGCGTATTCAGAAATGTCGCCAGCTCCGGAATCCAGCCTTGCAGCAGCAGCGGCGACAGCACCATACCGGTCCAGAACATGGCATGTGAGTGCGACGCGTACTCCACCGGCACCATGCGCCAACTCATCAAAAGGCTCAGCAGATAGACGGGATAAAGCCGCGTAAACCGCGCCTCCCAGAAGCGAGCCTTGTTGAGTTCTCCATCGCGGGCACGGCCGGCGTAGTTATACGCCAGCACAAAACCCGACAGCAAGATGAAAAAGCTGACCGACGCGTAGCCTGCGTTGACCACCGGCGCCAGCGGCCCAAACCAGTTTGGATTGGAGAAATGGAAGAAAACGATGTTGATAGCCGCGAAGGTGCGCAGACCCGTGAGCCCATCGAGCCGTGCTGGCTTGCGCTCTTTCATTGGCAGTTAGACGCCCCCAGCCAGCCTGCCGGTACAGCCCCGTAAGCCAGAGAACCCAACCCAGCCGCTGTTCCCTGATCCCTGATCCCTTATCCCTTATCCCTGCTTTTACGCCGTCACCAGCGATCCCACCTTCTCGCCCAGAACCACCCGCTTGATGTTTCCCGGCTGATTCATATTGAAGATAATCATGGGCAGGTTGTTGTCTTTGCACATGCTCACCGCAGTCAGGTCGATCACCTTAAGTCCCAGCCGCAGCACTTCCATGTAAGTGATCTCGTCGTACTTCACCGCATCCTTGTTCAGCTTCGGGTCGGCGTCATATACGCCCTCAACTTTAGTGCCTTTCAGCAGCACATCGGCCTTGATCTCCATCGCGCGCAGGCTGGCCGCCGTATCGGATGAGAAAAACGGATTGCCGATGCCGGCTGCAAAAATCACCACGCGTCCCTTTTCAAGGTGCCGCACGGCACGGCGGCGAATATATGGCTCCGCCAACTGGTTCATGAATACCGCGCTCATCACCCGGCACTGAACGCCGAGCTGCTCCAGCGCATCCTGTAGGGCAATTGCGTTGATCACCGTGGAAAGCATACCCATATTGTCGGCGCTCACGCGGTCCATCTTCTTGGCCTGCTCGGAAACGCCGCGGAAGAAATTCCCGCCGCCCACAACCACGCCGATCTCCACACCGAGAGCGTGCACGTCGGCCAATTCGCCGGTTATTTCTGCAACTTTTAGAGCGTCCAGGCCAAAGCCTTGCGGGCCCGCCAATGCTTCTCCGGATAGCTTAAGAACAATGCGCTTGTACATGCCTTTCCGAGTATCGCATAACAGCCGGTGCGTTCGGTTTATCGCTTTAGACTCGCTTCACCAGGCTCCCACAACGGGGTCTTGATGCATTTCTGGGCGACGCGCATGCGTCTTGCCCGTTAAGATTGTGACCTAAGTTGTACTCCGGATCAATTGAGGCTGGCGCGCCGGGCCAATCAAGGCTATGCTCTGTCAAGTGGTGATGCCGATGAGCCAGCGCGTTGGATTCGCTCCGCTTCAATTCCGCCGTGCCGTTCGACGCATCCCGGTGTGGTGGACGCGGGCGGGCAAGGTTGCCATGAGGGGCCTGCCGCTCCTGGTCTGCGTCGCATCCTTGCCTCTGCTGCACGCACAGAATTCGGCTCCATCCGCGAATTCTGGCACAACTGCTCCCGCCGCATCGCCATCCACTTCCCCCGCGCACACTGCTCCCGCAACCACCGGCTCCAGCGCGGTTCCTGCATTTCCGATCTCCAGCTTCGGCACGGGAATAGCGGTTTTTGGACAGAATACGGTCCAGAGCCAATACCAGCCAGCTGATCCATTTGGGCGCGGAAGTTTCAACTCTCGCCAGTGGAATGGCTCCACGCTCTATTCGTTGCAGCCGCGCGCCAGCTTCGACAGCTTTTCCGGCTCGTCGGGCAGCGCCATGGGCTTCAGTCGAGCAGGCGGCTTCGGCATGGGTCTGCAAGGTTCATGGGGCTCCAATCCATTCGCTGGCTTTGGCATGGGAGGTCGCCAGAGCGGCGCTGCGCCACTGTTCCCGGCAGGCAGCGCCTTTTCACCTTATGGCACCGCCCCACTGGCTCTGCCGTCGCTCAATCAGTTCCTGCGCGGCAGTTTCAGCCTTCCCTTCGATTCGGCCCCGGGGAGCTTCAGACTCTCCTATCGGGACCCATTGAGACCCGGAGTGAATTTTGGCGATCTCGCCCGGCCCTCTACTTCCCTGATGTTCTCGACCCCTGACCTGGGCAATGGCGTCTTTCTTTCCGCGGGAACTGGACTTCGGCATTCCGTGGCTGGCGCACCGGCCGCTGGCTTGGGAAGCAGCTCATCCGGCGACGCCAAGCATTCCGGGCCGTCCGTAGCAGTGAAGCTTTCGTTTTAGCAATCTGCCGGCTTCGCCAAGCCACGATGCCTAAATCACCAATGCATACGCTAACCTGCTAACTCGCTATGTCTGCGCAGCGGACGCTGACTTGCTGTATCTGATCGTGGACATTCAGCCGCTTCCAATTCGGATCGTTCAAGTTGCAGCGAACTCAAATTCTAGTTTCTCGTTAGGAATTCTGGAGAAATCTCTGCGCGGGCCTCGTCAAATAGGCCACCATCAGATCCGTCACCTCAGCCTCCAGCTCACTGTCGCTTAGTGCCGCGACTTTCTCCCATACCGAGTCGTTTTCCAGCGTACGCGCCTGGATCACCGTGATCGCACTCAGAATGGCAAACAACGCGGCGCGCTCCGCATCGGCGTGCGGGAACTGCTCGCGGAAGATCAGCAGAATCGCAGCAATGCGCTCATAATTCCCCGCAATCATGGTCAGCGCGCGCTCCCGGAAATCCAGATCGGGATGATGCTGCAGAAAATTCTGCAAGGCGCCCAGCAGCCCCGGCTGCGTGCGGAACTGCCGTACCATCGCCTTGACCAGCGCTCTAACCACCGTTTCCAGCGTCATCCCGGCAAAAATCTCGGACCGCAGATTCCGCTTGTTTGCCTCCACGGCATGCTCGATCAGATCGAGAAATGCGGCCCGGAACAGCGCATCCTTGTCCTCAAAGCGGCGATAGACGCTGCCCACGGATACCCCTGCCTGCGCGGCGATGCGTGGAATGGTCGCGCCTTCCAGGCCGTGCTGCTCCAGCATCACCGTGGTTGCGGCCAGCAGTTTTTCCAGCGTTTTACGGCTGCGTTCCTGCTGTGGTTTTCCGGTTGCGGGAGTCATTGCAGTCCAGTTTATCGAGTCTCTTGACAAAATGCGAATGTAAATATACATTCGCATTTGGGAGATCTTTTCTATGCACCTCTTTTCATCCTGGACCTTAGTCGCGGAGCACATACTCGCCTTCCTGCTTATCGTCGTCAGTCCCCTGGTGAGCTACTTCTACGAGCGCCCGTTCCTGCGTGCAATTTCCAGCTCGCGGCAGAGGCTGGCCTTCTATCGCTACATCATCTTCGTCCAATGGCCCGTGGCCGCTGCCGCCTTGTGGATTCTGGGTCCCGCCAACCTGTTCTTTCCGCCATCAAACCCAGGACACAGCCTTCCCGGATACGCACGCGTTCTCTTCGGCATTCTCCTCGCGGCCTTCTTCATCCTGGGACTCATGCCGTTCTTCCAGAGCCTGCGCGGCGAGAAGTTCCGGGCCGCCTACGCACGCGCTTACCACCGCTCACTCGATGATGTTTCAAAGCTGCTGCCCGAGACAAATCAGGAGCGGCTGTGGTTCGCGGCCATCTCAGTCACGGCCGGAGTCTGCGAAGAGATTCTGTGCCGGGGCTTCATGATCCGCTATCTGGACGGCATCGCCCTGCACCTGCCTTTAGTCTGGGCCGTCTTGCTTGCGGCCGCCATCTTCGGCGTCAACCACATCTACCAGGGCAAGCTGGGAATGCTCAAAACCGGAATCGCCGGCACAGCCTTCGGCGGCCTGTTCCTCTTCACAGGAAACCTGCTCCTGCCCATGCTTCTGCACACCGCCATCGACATGCAGGCTGTCTTTGTGCTGCGCCCCGTAAAGCCCCAACAAGACGAGACGATCCAGAGCACTTCTTAGAGCAAAAGAAAGGCCCGAAGCCAAAGCCCCGAGCCTTTTCTATTCCCTATTCCCTGCTTTTCAGCTACTCCGCGCCTTCCGCGGCCTTGGTCTGCGCGACAGTCCAGTCGGGCGCGCCAACCTTGAAGCGGGCGAAGCGGCGCACGGTGATGTTCTCGCCCAGCTTGCCCACCTTGGTGGCGATCAATTCCTTGATGCTCACAGCCTGATCCTTGATGAAGGGCTGCTCCAGCAGGCAGACTTCCTCGTAGAACTTGGCCATCTTGCCGTCCAGAATGCGCTCGATCACCGCGGCCGGCTTGCCGGTGGCCGCGGCTTGCGCGCGATAGATCTCCTTCTCGCGCTCCAGATCCTCGATGGTCACGTCTTCCGGCTTCACGTAGCGCGGATCGCTGGCGGCGATGTGCATGGCGATGTCCTTGAGCAGCTCCTGGAAGTCGTCCGTCAGAGCCACAAAATCGCTCTCGCAGTTCAGCTCGATCAGCACGCCGATCTTGCCCCCGGCGTGGATGTATGTGCCCACCGCGCCCTCGTTGGTGGAGCGCGCCGCCTTCTTCTGCGCCGAAGCCATGCCGCGCTTGCGCAGCACGACAAACGCGTCTTCGATGTGTCCCTTGGTCTCCTGCAACGCCTTCAGGCAGTCACCCATCGGCGCTCCGGATTTCTCGCGGAGTTCCTTCACCAACTTGGCATCAATCTTTTCACTCACTGTCGTCATCTCTCTTTTCCCTTATTTTACGGTAGCGCTGGTCCCCGTATCTGTTTTTCGTTGTCCCGGCTATCCCTTCAAGGCTTAACTGCCTGGTTCGTCAGCCGCCCGATGCTGCGCTGAGCATCCTCGTTTCCTTGTTGGCCGGCCTTCCGATACCACGACATTGCCGCCTTCACGTCTTTCGGGACGCCTTGCCCCGTTTCGTATGCGACTCCCAGGTTGTACTGGGCAAACGGGTTTCCGTTCTCCGCAGCCTTGGCGAACCAACTGGCGGCCTGCGTAAAATCCTGCGCCACGCCCGCTCCCTGCTTGTACAGCAACCCCAGGTTGTATTCGCCCTGCGCATATCCCTGCTCTGCCGATTTGCGGAACCACGCGGCCGCCTGCGCCGGATCCAGCGCGACGCCAATTCCCTTGTTGTACATCACGCCGAGATCGTATTGGGCGTCAGGATAGTTCTGCGCCGCTGCTTTGCTCAGCAATGCTTTGCCTTGCTGATAGTCCTGCGCTACGCCGTCCGCGGTAACGTACATCATGCCAAGGTTGGTCTCGGCGCTGGCCTGGCCCTGGTCGGCCGCCTTTGTGTACCACGCAACCGCCTGCTTTGAATCCTGCGCCCCACCCTGCCCGGTTTGGTACATCAGGCCGACCGCCGATTCCGCGTCCGCATTTCCGGCATCCGCCGCTTTGCGCATCCAGGTTGCGGACTCGGCCAGATCCTGGCTGCTGCCGTCGTCTTCCAAAATCTGCCCCAGCCTGAACTCTGCATCCGCGCTACCCTGCACAGCCGCTTTGCGAAACCAACCGGCTGCCGCGGTCATATCTTTGGCGACCCCTTCACCATGCGAATACATCACGCCCAGGTTGTACTCGGCATCGGCGAATCCTTGGTCTGCAGCCTTGCGGAATAACGCAATCGCCTGTTGGAAATCCCGCGGCACGCCATTTCCGCTTTCGTAGAGAACGCCGAGGTAGTATTCAGCATCCACATCTCCCTGCGCGGCCGCCTTGCGGTAGAGCGAGATCGCCTGGGAAAGATCTTTGCCCACGCCCTGGCCATTCTCATAGAGCACGCCAAGGTAGTACTGCGCCTGCGCATAGTTCTGGTCCGCGGCTTTCTTGTACCATGCGGCCGCTCGCTGAAAGTCCTCGGGCTCGCCGATGCCATGCGAGTACATCAGGCCAAGCTTGAACTCGGAGAGCGCGTCTCCCTGATCAGCCGCCTTCTGGATCTCCGCAATCTGAGCCGGGGTGGGTCCAGAGTCTTGAGCCTTCAAGTCCGGCGCTGCACACGCGGCAAGCGCGATGCATCCGGCCGCCACGGCGACGAAGCCGATAAGCGCGCTCCAGGGAGTCTGTGGGCTCGCGATCTTTTCCCGCACTTCTATCACCCTCTCCCTTGAGCTTGCCGTCTTTGTTGGCTTGATTCCAGTTTTCGCTGAGCCGCAGGCCGTTTAGCTCAACGCCTTTCCGGCATAAGAAAAGCGTGGCTGTCAGTTTGCGCGGCCACGCTGATCTCAAGGTTCCGCACCGGGGTGCGCCGGGTTCAGCCTTCCGCCACTTCAGCCTCATCCAGCGCCGCAACCACTGCCGGCGCCTTGCGAATGCCGCCGCCGAGGGCCGCTTCCAGATCCACTTCCTCAACCGGCCCGGCTTCCGCAGCTTCCAGCGCAACCGGCTCAGGCAGCTCTTCGGTGAATGCCTTGTCGCCCACCAGGTTCACGCCCTCAGCGGCCGAATCGGCAATCTTCGAGGTGAACAGCCGAATGGCCCGCAGCGCATCGTCATTGCCCGGAATTACGTAGTCGACAACGGTAGGGTCGCAGTTGGTGTCGACCACGGCGACAACTGGGATGCCCAGCTTGCGGGCTTCCTTGACGGCAATCGCCTCATTGTTCGAATCGACAATGAACAGAGCGTCGGGCAGCCGCTTCATGGTCTTGATGCCGGCCAGGTTGGCCTGCAGATGCTTGCGCTCGCGCTCCAGTTTGATGACTTCCTTCTTGGTCAACAGCTCATAGCGGCCATCGGTGGCCATCTCGTCCAGTTCCTGAAGGCGCTTTACACTCTTCTGCACCGTCACCCAGTTGGTCAGCAGTCCGCCCAGCCAGCGCTGGTTAATGTACGGCATGCCCGCGCGGTTGGCCTCTTCGGCCACGGCATCCTGTGCCTGGCGCTTGGTGCCGACAAACAAAATCGTCTTGCCGCTGGCGCACAGGTCGGTGACGAACTTCGACGCGTCCTTGAACAGCTTCAGCGTCTTTTGCAGGTCGATAATGTAAATTCCATTGCGCTCGCCGAAGATATACTCCTTCATCTTCGGATTCCAGCGCTTGGTCTGATGCCCGAAGTGAACACCCGCTTCGAGCAGCTCCTTCATTGTGATCGTGGCCATTGGCCTCCTTCGTGGATTGCATCCGGGCTAGCCTTCGCCTGGTCCGGATTGAGCCCGCCTGAGCGGGGATTTGAAATGCAATGAACAGTGGTCAGTTTTCAGTGATCAGTTGATTCATCCCGATCTGTCCCGGCTTGCTGACCACTGACCACTGTTCACTGACCACCGCAAGCGCTTTAGCGCTTGCTGAACTGGAACCGCTTGCGGGCGCCCTTCTGCCCGTACTTCTTGCGCTCCTTCTGGCGCGCGTCGCGCGTCATCAGGCCTTCCGCCTTCAAAATCTTGCGCAGCTCGGGATTGAACTGAACCAGTGCGCGCGCGATGCCCAGCTTCACAGCATCGGCCTGCGCTGCAACTCCGCCGCTCTTCACAGTGGTAACCACGTCAAAGCTGGAACCGAGTTCGGCCACAACCAGCGTCCGCTTGGCCGCCACGCGCTGCTGCTCGGTCACGAAATACGTTTCGAATGCCTTGCCGTTGACTTTCCACTCGCCCGTGCCGGGACGAAGAAACACCCGCGCAATCGCCGACTTGCGCCGTCCCGTCCCGTAATACTGAACCAGATCTGCCATTCTCAACTCTCTCCGCCGGGCATTTGGCCCGGTCAACCTATTAACTCTCAGGTGCCAGGGTCTCATCTGATCCCTGATCCCTGTTCCCTGCTTTACTTGATTTCCATCGCCACCGGCGTCTGCGCCTGGTGGGGATGCTTGTCGCCGCGATAAACCTTCAGCTTGGTGCCCATCGCCCGGCCCAGCTTGCTCTTGGGCAGCATGCCCTTGATGGCTTGCTCCAGAATCGCTTCCGGCCTGCGGTTCAGCAGGCGGGAAAACTCTTCCTCGCGCAGCCCGCCGGGGAAGCCCGTGTAGCGGCGATAGAGCTTCTGCTGGCTCTTGAGCCCGGTGAGGCGGACCTTTTCCGCGTTGATAACGATCACGTGGTCGCCCACATCGATGTACGGCACATACTGCGGATTCAGCTTGCCGCTCAGCAAATCGGCGGCCTTGGTCGCCAGACGCCCCAGCGTCTGACCGCTTGCATCCACCACATACCACTTGCGGGGAATGTCCTTCCCACTTGGAACAAAGGTGCCCATCTCTCTCCTGCCCTCAAAAAAAGAACCCGCGAAAAAACTTGGATCTGCCCACTTTCAACCCCGGCAAATCCTTCTGTGCCCCATCCATTCGCGCTCTTTGCGAATGGGTGGGAAACCAAAAACCTCACTCAACCGGCCGCATCAAGAAAACACCCCAGCCGTCTGAACCCAAACTACGCACAAAGCGCATCCGCCCATGCCAAACGCGCACGGGCCCAATTTCTACCCACTTCCAAACAATCCTGTTCGGGTGAGAACTGCCGGGGCTGGCCCTCAAAGGGCTTTGGCTCAGCCGGATCCGCATCTCTTACCGCGCATCCAGCAGCCGATGGCCTGTTCCAGCCGACCCTCCATCAGGGCTCGTCCAGCCGGGTCCGGGTGCATACACACAGACCCCAGGCGCAACACCGCACAAGGTCTCCAGAATACCCGAATCCGGGGGCAGAGTCAACGAAAAGCCGGTGTGCGTACCTCAAGTTTGTTCAAAATCCATCGTCCAATTTGTTTCCCAACTGATGCCGCCGTCCTGGGACATGGCCTGTTCCCACCTCGGGGTCTTGGTATCAGTTCGCAACCAAAGGAACCGAACCCGAATTGGCGTTCCGCGTAGCACATCATTGGCGTAAAAAGATCCTACGCCGTTCTCAAACCTCCCGATCACAGGCACGTCCAGCGCATGCGGGTGGCTTGAGGACAACCACCAGATCGCCCATGACTTGCAGGCGGGGTCATAAGAACGCAGCGCAATGGCTCGATAAGTTCCGCTGGGAAACTCCAAGACATTGTCCTCGACATTGCCATTGCCACCCAGTAGGGTTCGCATATTTGCCGTTCCGTCAAACTCTTCCCATTCTTCGCAATTCGACAAACGCTCCTTTAGGCGCCGATGCTTGACCCGCCATGAACCGATTTCAAAATCAAAGTCCGTTGAAGCAACCATGGCATCACAAATTTCTTCTCTTCCCGGTGATTTTACACTTCAAGTCATTATGGCTGTTGATCCGGGAACCGCTGGCGACGGCCTCGGATCAACAACAGAGATTCGAACGGAGACACTATCCCTGTGCAGGAAGTGTTCAGCTATCAGTTTTTATCGGAATCCTCTTGAAGCTGCCCTAATCCTCGCGCAGCAGGATCAGAGGATTGACTGATAGCGCGCGCTGCGCTGGAATCCATGTGGCCAGCAGTCCGAGCAACAGCATGGCCAAAACAACGCCGGCCAGGACCAGCGGATCGCGCGGGTTGGCCTGGTAGACGATGTGAGCGAGGATCCGGGTGGCGAGGATTCCGAAGAAGAGGCCCGCGGCGGAACCGCAGACCAGGAGTTTGATGGGGCGTCCGAGCGCGGCGCGCAGCACTTCGATGCGTTGGGCGCCGAGGGCCATGCGAATGCCGAGCTCGCGCAGGCGCTTGCTGACGGAGTAGGCGGCCATGCCAAAGATGCCGGTGATGGCCAGCATGGCGCCCATGCCGCCGAGCACGCCGAGCGCTACGGTGGCTACACGCGCGGGAAAGAGAGCGAGGCCAAGCTGGTCAGTCCATGTGCTGATTTCAAAGGGTAAACTGCCGTCGATGGCGCGGAGGGCGACCCGCACTTCCGCGGCGAGCGCCTGAGGGTCGCGGGTCGAGCGGACGACCAGCGTGGTCTGGCTGGAGGGCGACTGCAGTGTGGGAAAAAACATGGCCGGGCGTCGATCTTCAGTGAGCTGAAAATATTTGCCGTCTTCCACGATGCCGACCACCTGAATGCGGGTTCCGTCGTCGACTTTGAAGAACCTGCCCATTGCGCCATTGGACGAGCCAAACATTCTGCGGGCGAACTCCTGGTTGACGACGGCGACGCGGGGGGAGCTCTTGTCATCGCGCCAGGTGAAAGCACGCCCTTGCAATATCGATGTGCCGGCGGCGTGGAAGTAATCGGGCGAGATTCTGTACAGCATGGAATCGGCGACAGACTTGGATGGGCTGAAATCGGTGGTCTGGTCGGAGAAGACATCGTCGCTGGCGCCCCCGCCGCCGAGAGGAATCTCATTGACCAGCCCGACAGACTTTACGCCGGGGATGGCCTGGAGCGCTTCGATCATTTGCTTCTGCATGGCGGGCACTCTGTCGCCGGCGTATCCGGCCATGCTGAGGTTAGTGTCCACGATCAGGGCGTTTTGCGAGTCAAAGCCGAAGTTGCTGTGCATGCTGTTCAAGAGGCCGCGCACGGCCACCAGCGATGACGTGACGAGCACGGCGCAGATGGATATCTGGACGACGAGCAGGATGTCTCTGAGCGTGATTCGGCGGCCGGAGTTGCCGGCGATGACACCGGTGGAACCTGTCTTGACGACTTCATAGGGATTGATGCGGAGGATCTGGCGGACCGGGACCGCGCCAAAGAGGAATGCGCTGATCAAGGCGAGCAGCAGGGCGACGATGTAGACACTGGCGTCGGGAGTGACGGGCACACGGATGGGATAGGCCGGGATGGGATGCCACACGCTCAACTGGCGCAAGAGGGCAATGCTGCCGAGCAGTCCGATTGCGCCGCCCACGAGAGAGATGATTGCGGCCTCAGTAAAAACAGCGCGCAGGATGCGATTGCGGCTGGAGCCGAGGGCGAGGCGAAGAGCTACCTCGCGGGAACGGTCGGCGGCGCGCGCGGCAAAGAGGCTGCCGAGGTTGGCGCAGGCGGCGAGCAAAATGAGGCCGGCGAGGAGCATAAGCCCGGTGATGAATCCGCGCGCAGGCGGGCCGAGCAAGTCGCCGGCGAGACTGGGACGCGCCAGGGCGAAGGTCATGTGGGCATCGTCTTTGGGGTAGGTCTTTTCGAGCCATGCACCGACAGAGTTGAGATCGGCGATGGCCTGCGCGGGAGTGACTCCGTCTTTGATGTGGCCGAAGGTCATGATGAAGCTGCGGTTTCCGCGCCCGTTGAGGATGCTGTTGCCGGTCAACTGCTCGTGATTGACGGCGGGAATCCAAAAGTCCGGAAAGAAGAAGAGCAGCGTTCCCTGGAAGCCGGGCGGCGCGACTCCGAGGATGGTAACGGGATGCTTGTTAACCTGGACGACGCGACCGACGATGGAGCGATCGTCTTGAAACCGGCTGTGCCAATACGCATAACTGATGACAAGGTAGGGAGCGCTGTTGGGGCCGTGCTCGTCGGCGTCATGGAAGAAGCGGCCGAGATAGGGCTGTGTGCGCAGCGTGTCGAAGTAGTTGCCGCTGACCTCGTAGCCCCAGAACTGGGAGGGATTGTTGCCGGTGTCGAGGCCAGCGGTAACGATGTCATAGAGGGCGATGCTGTCGAAGCTGCGGTTGCGGTCGCGCAGGTCGACATAATCGGGCCAGGACTCATTGGCGTCCTTGTTGGGGCCCCGCTCGACAGAGTAAAGGCTCTGTGGCTGCGGCACGTTGAGCGGGCGCAGAATAATGGCGTTCAGAATGCCGAAGACGACGGAGTTGGCGCCTATGGCCAAAGCCAGCGTGAGAACAGCTGCAAAGGCGAAGGTCTGAGACTTGCGCAACGCGCGGAGGCTGAAGCGCACATCCTGCAGAAATGTGCTTATGAAATTGCCGCCGAGCGCCTGATGGATTTCTTCCTTGTATTTCTCACGGCCGCCGAACTCGATGCGCGCGCGGCGCTCTGCCTCGGCGCGGCCCAGGCCTGCGCGCACCAGATCGTCGGCGCGGTGCTCGATGTGGCTGCGAAGTTCCTCTTCCATCTCGGAGCGCACCTGAGAACCTTGGAAGAGGGTAGCGATGCGAAAGCGAAGCGAGTCGAAAAGTTTCATATCTCCTCCGGCTCTTGAGAATGGGTAAAAAACTCTCAATAAGGTCAGTTCAATCCTCGCGCAGCAGGATCAGCGGATTCACTTGCAGCGCGCGCTGCGCCGGAATCCACGTAGCCAGCAGCCCGAGCAGCAACATGGCCAGAACAGCGCCAGCCAGCACCAGGGGATCGCGCGGCGTGGCTTGATAGACGATGTGAGCCAGTACCCGCGTGAACAGGAGTCCGAAGATCAAACCCACCACCGAACCGATCGTCAGCACCACGAAGGCGCGTCCCAAAGCTGTCTTCAACACTTCGCTGCGTTGCGCGCCAAGCGCGACACGAATACCCAGTTCGCGCAGCCGCTTGCTCACCGAATACGCCGCCATGCCGAAGATGCCTGTGATTGACAGCATGGCGCCCATCGCACCCAGCACGCCCAGCGACGCCGTCGCCATGCGCGGCGCAAACAAGGCTCCATTCATTTCCTCATTCCAGGTCTGAACGAAAGCAGGCAGCCCCGGATCAAGGCCCCGTAGCTGGCTTCTGATCGCCTCGGTCAACTGCTGCTCATCGCGGTTTGAGCGAATCACCAGCCACGTATCGCTCGCTGGACTTTGCAAAAGCGGAAGAAACATCGCCGGCTGCGGATCTTCGGCCAGGTTCGCGGTGTATTTGCCGTCTTCAACCATCCCCACCACTTCAACGCGCGTACCGTCGGGCATCTTGTAATGTCCGCCAACCGCTTTGCTTGCCGAGCCAAGAATTCTGCTCGCAAATTCCCGGTTCACTACGGCAACCCGCGGCGCATCTTTGCCATCCTGCCAGGTAAAGCTTCGGCCCGCCATCAAAGCGGTGCCAGCCGCGCTGAAGTACTCAGGAGAGATGCTGTATTCCACGGCCACAGCGGTAGCGTTTGCCGGCCGCAGGTCCGTTGTCTGGTCCGTAAAGACATTCGAGATAGCCCAGCCCATGTGCAATGGCGGTGTGTCCACCAACCCCACAGAGGCTACTCCAGGAATCGCCTTCATGGTATCGATCATGCGGCGCTGCATCGCGGGAACTTTGTCGGCGCCATATCCGGCCATCTGCAGGTCGGTGTCGACCAGCATCCTGTTCTGCGGCTCAAAACCATAGTTGGCGTGCAGCGAGCGTGCCAACCCGCGCACGGCAACCATGGAACAGGTCACCAGCACAGCGCACAATGCAATCTGCACCGCAAGCAGCACGTCCCGCACCGTAATGCGCCGTCCGGAATTGCCCGCGATCACGCCGGCCGATCCAGCCTTTACCACCTCATACGGATTGGTGCGGAGTACCTGCCTCACCGGGACGGCTCCAAACAGGAAGCCGCTGACCAGGCTCAAAAGCAACGCGACCAGGTAGACCTTGCCGTCTGGATTCACCGGGATATTGATGGGGAATTGGGGAAACGGCTGCCATGTGCTCAGCCAATGCAACAGCGCCACGCTGCCGCATAGGCCGGCGACGCCGCCCGCAAGCGAAATCAGCACGGCTTCCGTGAATAATTGCCGCAGAATGCGCATGCGCGTCGATCCCAGCGCCAGCCGCAGAGCAACCTCTTTGGCGCGGTCGGCGGCGCGGGCTGCAAACAGGCTGCCCAGGTTGGCGCATGCGGCCAGCAGAATCAAACCTGCCAGCAACATCAGCCCGGTGAGAAATCCCTTCATTGCAGGTTCAACAAAATTGCCATGCAGGCTTGGGCGCACCAATGAATAAGTCGATCCGGCATCGTCCTTGGGATAGGTCTTTTCCAGGTATTGTCCAACAGAGTCCAGATCGGCTTTGGCTTGCGCCGGAGTCACTCCAGGCTTCAAATGCCCGAGCACCTCGAAGAGCGAACGCGTGCCACGGGCGTTCAACACGTTCTCTCCTTCAATTTGTTCATTGTTGATGAACGGCACAAAACAGTCGGGAGAAAAGAACAGCAAGGTTCCGCGAAACCCAGACGGAGCGACGCCGATGATGGTGAACGGATGCTTATTGACCCGGACCACACGGCCCACCACGCCGGGGTCAGCTTGAAAATGGCTCCGCCAATACGCATAGGTAAGCACAATGTACGGAGCGCTGTTGGGCCCACGATCGTCGGAGGGGCGAATGAGCCGGCCCAGATACGGCTGAACCTTCAATGCATCGAAGTAGTTCGCACTCACCGCAAGGAGCCAGGAGTGGGATGGATTTTTCCCCTCATCCAGGCCTGCCTGCAGCATCGTATAAGCAGCCAGATTATCGAAGCTGCGGTTGCGGTCGCGCAAATCAATGTAGTCCGGATAAGACTGAACGATGTAGGTGTCGCTGCCGCGCTGGAGTGCGTAGAGACTGTCAGCCTGGGGCACGTTGAGAGGACGCAGGATCAGCCCATTGAGGACGGCGAAAACCACCGCGTTGGCGCCAATGGCCAGCGCCAGCGTTAAAACGGCGGCGACAGTGAATCCGGGAGACTTGCGCAATGTGCGAAGACTGAAGCGCACGTCCTGCAGCAACGTGCCGGTGAGATTTCCCCCCAGCGCCTCGTGAATCTCCTCTTTATATTTCTCGCGTCCCCCAAACTCAACGCGCGCGCGGCGCTCAGCCTCGGCGCGGTCAAGGCCGGAAAGCACCAGATCGTCGGCGCGGAGCGAAATATGGCTGCGAAGTTCGTCGTCCATCTCGGAACGCACCTGGGAACGATGGAAGAGAGCGGCGAGTCTTACGCGGATTGAATCGAGGATTCTCATGCTTCCTCCGGTTGCTGCGACAGCGCGCAAGCCATGGCGGACGCCAGCCGGTTCCAACTGTCCGCCTCTTCCTGCAGCCGCTTCCGCCCGGCGGCAGTGAGCTCGTAGAACTTGGCGCGGCGATTGTTTTCCGACGTGCCCCAATTGGCCGTCAGCCATCCCTGCCGCACCAGCCGGAACAGCCCCGGATAAAGCGCACCCTGCTCAATCAACAGCGCATTGCCGGAAATTTGCCCGATGCGCAGCAGGATGCCATAGCCATGCAGGGCCCCCAGTGAAACCGCCCTGAGAATCAGCAGATCGAGAGTGCCGGGAAGAATCTGAGCCTGGTCGGACATTCGTCCCCCTAAGATGATTAGGAGGCTACGCCCTCTCTCCTAAGCTGTCAAGGAGAAAATAATCGCTTGAAAGCACTATGAGCTAGGGTGCTCTCTCTCGGACGGCCTCTTTTGCTCTAAATTCGCCTTTTATAAAAAGCTGAAAATAGTACTTGACGCCACACACTGTATGTGACACAGTAGTTGATGTACAGTGTATGAGGTACAGCATGACCATCGCAGAAAACCTCTTTGAGAACCTTCGCCTGGAACTCCGCCGCGGCTGCCTCACTCTTGCCGTGCTGGCGCAGCTTCGCCAGGAGCGCTACGGCTACACCCTGCGCAAAGCTCTGGCGGACGACGGCCTGGTGATCGACGAAAGCACGCTTTATCCGCTTCTCCGCCGCCTTGAAACCCAGGGCCTCTTGGCCAGCGAGTGGCGTGAGGAAGAAAAGCGCAACAAGCGTTTCTACCGCCTTACGCCCGACGGCGAGCAGATGTTCGCGCAGTTGCTGGCGGAGTGGCATGCCATAAACGCGTCCGTCACAGCGACCATTCAATCAACCATCAACCCCAGTCTCTAGAAGGACAGCAAGGAACACGCCATGGAACTTCTCGACCGTTATCTCGAAGCCGTAAGGAAGCACCTGCCCTGGCAGCGGCAGGACGACATCGTCGCCGAACTCAGAGCCAACCTTGAATCGCAGCTTGAGGAAAAAGAAGAGGCGCTTGGCCGGCCGCTTACTCCGGTTGAAGCCGAGGCCTGGCTCAAGCAGCTTGGCTCCCCCATTCAAGTGGCTGCGGGCTACCAGCCGCAACAATATCTGATTGGCCCCAACATCTTCCCCACCTATCGGTATGTGCTCAAGCTGGCGTGCTCATGGGCCACCATCATTTACTCCATCTTGACCGTGGTGCAGTTGTTCGTTGCACAAAGTCCCAGCAACAACGCACTGCTTGACGCGGCGCTGCACCTGCCGTGGGTGCTGTTCATGGCTGCAGCCTGGGTCACGATCATCTTCGCGGCCATGGAATTCGCGGTGATGCGAGGCTATGTGAAATTGCCTGCGATGTGCGCTCCTTCTCCGCATTGGACGCCGGGCAATCTGCCGCCGCTGGGCCATGACGCTGCATCAGGCAAGAAGCCGCCCAGCTACGCCAAGGCAGTTGCCGAGGTGGTGTTCGGCATTCTGTTTCTGGGTTGGCTGCTGTTGATCCCGCAGCATCCATGGCTGATGATGGGTCCGGGCGCATCCTGGCTGAAGACTTCACCGTTTGAACTTGCGCCGGTCTGGGTGCCGTTCTTCTGGTGCGCCGTAGCCATGAACATCGTGCAAAACGGCTGGAACATTGAGGCCCTTTTAAGCGGAAGGTGGCAAAGGCCGCAGCCGATAAAGCAGGCTATTTTCAAGGCGCTGGGGTTGGTCCCGGCAGCCGTCATTCTTACCGCGCCCGGGAGGATCGTGGTGCTGCTGCGGCATCCGGCGACGGACCAGGCCCAGTATGGGCTGCAACTGGATGCGATCAACCACTACTTCCACTGGAGCGCGGAAGTGATCTGCGCCCTAATCATCTTGCAACTGGGGTGGGGTGCCGTGCAGCTCACTCTGAACAGCTATCGCAAGCGCGCGGCGGCCATGCGGTAGCCACTCGCCGAGAAAACCTCATTGCGCTTTCTGCAGTCCGATGCTTCGCTTCATCGGATGCGCTTCGGTATTGAACACGATCGAATCGAAGTCCAGCGTGGACTCCGGCGCAAATAGCAGGTAGAGATACTTCAGCGTCTCGGCAAAGAAGAAGCTCTCCATGGAGTCCTTCTTCTGCTTGGTGCGCACGTCGGAGAGCGCCGCGTAGGCCTCATCGGTGCGGCAATACTTCACCAGCGCGTCGAAGTAGACCTTGCCCTGGCCCAAGTATTTCGGGTCGCGCGTGGCGTGGTAGAGGTAGTAGTTCGACTCCGTAATCTCAGGCCGCAGTTCATAACCTGCGCTGGTGATCTTCATCTTCGCGTAATCAAGTTGCTCGGGTTCAACGCCAGCCAGGTTCCACATGCGATAGCTTGAGTCCTGCAACTCCTGCGCTGCTCTCCCATCGCCACCAAGCACCAGTACTGCGGGATAGAAAGCATCGAGCGAGCCGTAGAAAGTATGTGTGCGAGCACCGGTATTCATGTCCGCCTGGCCATACCACAGGCCTTCGAAGTGACGGTCGGCGAGATACTTTTCGATTGCCGTCTCGCCATCGCGCCACATCCGCGCGCAATCCTCGTCGCCGAAAAGAATCGACGCCTTCAACAAGTATTCGTAATAGGAATCGATGCCTCCCATGATGCCTGCAGTTGGGTCGGACCACGCGCCGGTCTCGACGTCGATCTCCGAGCCGACCAGTCCGATCGACGAGCGCCGCTTGTACAACTCAACCAGCGCGCGTTTGGCCTTGATGTAGTAGTCCTGCTTGCCTGTGTGCCGCGCCAGCATGCCGAACTCGATCAGCAGGCTGCCGATCTCGGCCGGGTTGCTCTTCGTGCCGCGCACCGCGCCTGTGTGCAGGTTCACATACTCGTACGGCATGCCTGTTGGCGAATCAAACATGGGCAGCATGCGGTGTCCGAGTTCGTCGGCCAGTTCGAGCAGCCGCTTGTCGCCGGTCAGCTCGTAGTTTGAAAGCAAAGCGCCAAGCAGCCGGATGGTGATTTCAAAATCCTTGACGTAAACATCCTGATCCAGATTGAGCTTCGTATCGATAAGCTCGCGCGCCTCGTCGGCCTGCGGTTTCAGTCCCATCAGCGTCAGCGTATCCAGCGCATCGACCGGCGTCATCAGCAGCGTATGCCCGTACCAGTCGAAGGCCTGCTTGCTCAGCGGATGCAATTCATCGTGTCCCCAGGCATATTTCTTGTAGCCCTCCCAAGCATGCAGCGCCTCCGCCCGCACGCGGTCGGCCATCGCGGCCTTCTCCTGCGCGATCATAGCTGAAGGAGTTGGTGAAGGACCCTGCGCGAAACAGGCAGGGAGCACGAGGAGTAAGGCGGGGAAAAAGACTCGGAGAGTACTCATCATCACCTTCGGAACACACCGAATCATCATACTGACTCAACCAACCACGAAAAAAGGTATCCCACCTCAGGTGGGATACCTTTTTTCGTTCGACTCCGCGCGGACTTTATGCCGCCGGCATTTCCGCAGACCGCACACGGAAGCGCTTCATCTGAATGGAAAGCGTGCGCTCGATTTTGCGCAGATCGCCGCGTTCGCTCGGCCCTGCGAAGGTTGAAGCTACGCCGTGCGCCGACGCGCGGCCGGTGCGGCCTACGCGATGAACAAAGTCTTCAGCAACCTTGGGCATGTCGAAGTTGATCACGTGCGCCACGTTGGCCACATCGATGCCGCGGGCGGCAACGTCAGTGGCTACGAGCACGCGGTGATGCCCTTCAGAAAAGCTGCGCAGCGCCTGGTTGCGCTGGGCCTGCGAGCGATCGCCATGAATCTGCGTCGCCGAATGGCCTGAGCGAACCAGCCTTCGCGCCACGCGTTCCGCTCCATGCTTGGTACGCACGAAGACCAGAAAGCTGCCCGTCTCCGCGCCCAAAAGATGTTCGAGAAGTTCCTGCTTCTTGTCCGGCTCCACTTCAAAGGTGCGCAACTCGACGTTTTCAGCTGGCTTCAGGACTGAACCGATCTCGATGCGCGCGGGATTGTTGAGATACTTGCGCGCCACTTCCTTCACCGCGCCCTCGAGCGTAGCGGAGTAGCACAGCGTCTGCCGCTTCTCCGGCAGCATGGCCGCAATGCGCGCAATGGCCGGCTGGAAGCCCATGTCGAGCATGCGGTCGACTTCATCGAGCACCAGGATCTTCACCCGATCGAGGCGCACGAGCTTGCGCTTGAGAAAGTCTTCAAGCCGGCCAGGAGTGGCCACGATGAGCTTTGCGCCGTGGCGAATGGCCTCGAGCTGCGAGCCCTCGTGAAGGCCTCCCACAACCAGGGCTACCGTCTGCTCCGAGCTGGTGCGGATGGCGCGAAATGCTTTCTCCACCTGCATGGCCAGCTCGCGCGTGGGCAGCAGAATCAGCGCGTGAGCCGCGGGTCCCCGCGCTTCCACTTTTTGAAGGAGCTCAACGATGGGAATGAGAAAGCCGAGTGTCTTGCCGGTTCCCGTCTGCGCTGTCGCCAGCACGTCGCGGCCTTCCAGTGCCGGGGGAATGCAGCCGTCCTGCACCGGCGTAGGGGTTACAAAATTGTTTTGGTTGAGGCGCGCCATCAGAGCGGCCGAGAGTGAAAACTGTGAAAACTGAGTGTTCAAAATATTCTTTTCTTTCTGTTGTGCTCCGCGAGCGGCGGGCCATGTGCGAATGTTGTCCGCGGCCTGCAATCGGAACCGGTCGTGAGGCGCGCACACTTCAGGCGCGAACCTGCTGTCTTAATCTATGCGTAAGGGAGAACCGAAAACGTCCCTGGGACTGACCTTAAGCGCATTCCAAAGAAATGCCGAAGGTCCGGAGCTGCCACACGCTACTCGTATTGCCAGGCGGCGCATTGCCGGCCGGCTACCCGCTCCTTTGTTCCCCGGGTTTAATCCGAGCCAATGCGCCCAATCCATTGAAGGCGGGCTGCGATGCTCGAACCCTCACTTCGGACTATGTTGACGGTCCAATGCGAAATCTCCGGGTGGGAGACTGATGGGTATACGCTGTAGAGGCTTGGGGAAAAATCTGTGCCAGGCAAACTTGCCGGTATGAAGGGCAAACCGCTGCTCACGGCCAAATCACTGAGCGCAACATCAGTGTAGCACACCTTCGCTTTTCTTTCATCTCACACGAAGGTGGTGCACCCTCCTGCCGAAGTTTGTCACCGCATTCAGATTCCATCCGGCGATTTCCATTGCGCGCAAACTTCGAGGGTGGATAAACTGCCGCTCATAGCATCCGCCAGGGTTAGCAGCACGCCCGTCAGGGACGTATGAGGTTCCCATGCTCAGGTTCAACGAGACAATCGCCTTGCTCAAGCAACACTATGGCGAACCGCAGGCCCCACCGGCTAAGGGCCCCTTTGAGCTTGTGATGTGGGAAAACGCATGCTACCTGTTGCCAGATGAGCGCCGCCTGGAAGTATTTGAAGCCCTGCGCGAAAAGGTTGGGTTGAATGCGGCTGCCGTCGACGCCGCGTCGGATAAGGCACTCCTGCCTCTGGCAAAACGAGGCGGCATGCGTCCCGAGACGCGCGTCCTGCGCTGGCGCGAAATTGCGCGCATCACGCTGGATCAATACGGGGGCGACCTCGACTCAATCCTCAAGCTGCCCTACGCCGCGGCGAAAAAAGCTCTCAAGCAATTCCCCACCATCGGCGATCCCGGCGCTGAGAAAATTCTGCTGCTTTCGGGCGTTGCTTCCGGCTTGCCTCTGGAATCGAATGGGCTGAGGGTGCTGCTCCGGCTTGGCTGGGGACGCTTGCAGAAGGACTACGGAGCTACTTATCGCTCGGTCCAGACCGCCATTAAAGCCGAACTGCCGTCGAGCGCCGCCAGCCTGAAGCGGGCGCATCTGCTGCTGCGAACGCATGGCAAGGAACTGTGTAAGGATAAGGGGCCGTTGTGCCATCAATGCCCGCTCGCCGTTGATTGCGATTACGCCCGAACAACCATGGGTTCGCTTACGAGCCGAGGCTATTGACCCCGCGCTTTCATCCGGCCCGTTTCCCGCTTGACCAACTCGACAATCTCCGCGGTGTTTTTCGCATCGCTGCCGCGCGGATCGCCTCCGATGCGGCCCATGCGCGCGTCAGGCAATCCCATCCACTGCTTGCGGCGCAGAATGTCGTCGATCTTGTCGTCGGGAATCACTCCCAGCGGCTCGCCAATCTGCTTGGCGATGAGATACGTCTTGCAGTAGGTGTCTATGATCTCGCATAGCCACTCGGCATGCGTCACGGTATCCGACCAGCAAACCACGCCGTGATTTTTGAGCAGGATGGTGTTGTGCTCGTGCACAAACGGCAGCACGGTTTCTGCGAAGGCCTGCGTCCCGGGCGTCTCATACGGCGCAACCGCGGCCGGCCCGATGAAGACCTCATACTCCGGAATCAGGCCGCAGGGCGGAATCGCGCCCACCACGGCAAACGCGGTTGCATAGGGTGGATGACAGTGCACCACCGCGCGCGCCCTGGAATTGGCTTTGTAGATTTCGAGATGCAGCAGCAGTTCGCTGGTCAGCGTGCGGTCTCCGGCGAGAATTTTTCCGTTAAGGTCAGACAAGCAGATGTCCGCGGCTTCCAAGTCCGCCTTGCTCAGCATGGTCGGCGTGCACAGCACATATTCCGCGCCAAGCCGCACCGAAATGTTGCCTCCGTTGCCGTCGACATACTGGCGCTCCCACAGCTTGCGTCCGGTGCGGATGATCTCCGCCCGCAGCGCATTAGCCTCGGCGGAGTTGAAAAGCTCCAACGGCGACTCTCGTTCTGCGGGCCGCAGCGGCAGAGTCTCCGGCGTATCTCCGCTCCGTCCCGTTATCGGATTGGCTTTTTGCTCCATCTTCCAGCCTCGCGCATGAGCCTGCGCATCGGAACGCGCCTAGCTCTCCTGCTCAAATTATATATAGCGTGCAAGTCGGCACGGCTCCGATGATTCCGGTGACCGTCAAACGTCAATCCGCTCTCACCAGGCGGCGCTGCAATGCTTCGAGCGTCTGCCCCTTGGTCTCTGGATAAACGAACAGCACCACAAAAAACTGTACAACTGTCATTACCGAGAAAAAAACGAAGGGCGTCGCGGTGCTCATGGAATGCACCACGACCGGAAACTCGAGTGCAATCACGGCGTTCATAAACCAATGGCTGGCGCTGCCCACACCCTGGCCCTTGGAGCGAACGGAATTGGGAAACACTTCGCCGATGTAAACCCAGATCACAGCGCCCTGGGAGACGGAAAAGAAGGCGATGTAAGTGACCAGCAGCCACAACAGCGCCCCTGGATGAGAGTGCGTGTGGTAAAGCCACGCCACGCCTGCGAGACAAGTTGACGTTCCGGCCGCGCCAATCAGTAGCAGTGTCTTGCGGCCCGCCTTGTCAATAAGCGACATGCCCACCAGCGTAAACAAAAAATTCGTGGCGCCAATCGCAATAGCCTGCTGGTCGCCGGAGATCTGGCTGAATCCCGCCGCCTGAAAAATGTCGTTCAAGTAATAGAGAATTGCGTTGATGCCCGCCAGTTGATTGAATGCTCCAATCGAGATGGCCAGGAATAGCGGGAATCTGTACTTCCACTGAAACACGCTTTCGTGCGCCGATGCGTGCTCCTGCGCGAGCGCGAGTCGAATGTCGGCCAGTTCGGCCTCCGGCTCCGCTTCGCCGATGAGCTTGAGCACCGCAAGCGCCTCGTCGATGCGCTCCTTTGAAGCCGACCAGCGCGGGCTGCGCGGGATTCCAAACAGCAGCGCCATGAAGAAGATCGCCGGAAACGCGGCCACGCCCACTTGCCAGCGCCACTCTGTCGCGCCCAGATGCAGCGTGCGAATCGCATAATTCGAGGTGTAAGCCACCACGATCCCGAACACCACGTTGAGTTGAAACGCAGCCACCAGCCGCCCGCGCCACTTTGCCGGCGACAGCTCCGCAATGTACACCGGGCCCAACACCGACGAGGCGCCGATGCCCAGGCCGCCGATAAACCGGAAGACCAGAAATGAAGACCAGCCCCACGCCAGACCGCAACCCACCGCCGAAGCGATATAGAGCAGTGCGGTAATGCGCAGCGTCTCGCGGCTGCCCAGCTTCTGGCCCACCACTCCGGCGGATAGTGCGCCAATCACCGTGCCAATCAAACCGATTGCCACAGTGAACCCTTTCTCGTGCGGGCTCAGTCCGTAGAGCTTGACTAGCGCATCGATGGCGCCGGAGATCACCACAGTATCGAAGCCGAACAGCAGGCCTCCCAGCGCACCGGTCAGCGTGGCCTTCATCAGGTTGAAGTTGGGTCGCATCGTCTCCTGTCTCTCAAAACCAGAACCATCCTACACACCGTGTTCGCAAGCGGCAAACCAACCCTGCCCCTTGTCGTCAAGCCGCGCGCCGTGTCAATCTAGGTGTCCATGCAAATTCAAACCTGCCCCCGCATCGAGCCGCCCAACGCGACAACCGGCAGCCACGGTCTCAGGACGGCGGCGTCCGCGCTTATCCTGGCGCCGGCAAGGAGATTCTTTCTCATGCACCGCATGCTCAAAGCCCGCAGCCTTTGCTTCGCGCTTGGCCTCGCTCTCTTCCCACTTGCCGCAACGCTTCCCGCCCAAGCGCCCCAGTGGAAAGCCTTCAGCTCCTCCGCGGACGGGTTTCGCGCATCATTCCCCACGGAGCCGGAAGTCAGCAAGGATAGCGTCCCAGTAGGCTCAGAAACCTTCGAACTGCATTCCTATGTTGCAGAAGTGGGCAACACTGCGCTCTACATCGCGGTTTGCGACTATGGTCCCAAGGGCGCCGCCGGAGACCCGGCAACGTTGCTCGCAAGCGCCAAAGACGGCGCTGTCTCGCACATGAGCGCGCACATCCTCACGGAAAAGAAGATCACCCTGGACTCCAGCCCCGGCGTGGAGTTTGAGGCCGAGAGCGACAAGCTCCATATCGCTGCCCGCATGTACATCGCCGGGGGCGTGCTGTTTCAGACCATGGTTGCCTCGCCCCTCAATGAGAAGTACGCAGACACGGCCCGCTTCCTCGACTCGCTTCAGCTCATTCCGCGCCCGCACACTGAGGCTGCCGCCGCTCCTCCTCCGCCGGCCGCGGATTGGAAGCCCTACCCGTATCCCGCCGATGGATTCAGCGCCTCATTCCCGTCTCAGCCCCAGTTTGATAAGCAGAACATCGCCACCGACGCGGGACCCGTTGAATACCATTCCTACACTGTCGAGGTTGCCTCCACCGCGCTGATCGCTGGTGTTACCAACTTCGGCCCGTCATTGGCGGGGAAGGATCCCGACAAAATCCTGCAAGGCGCAAAGAATGGCGCTGTGACCAACAGCAAGGGCCGGCTTGTCAGCGAGAAAGCGATCACCCTGGGCGTCAACCACGGCATCGAATTCGTGATCGATAGTGACAGTGCGCGTGTCACTGCGCGGGTGTACCTGGTGGGCACAAGCATCTACGAGGTGATTGTTGCCTCTCCATCGCAATCGAACTACGCTGACGCCACGCGCTTTCTTGATTCCCTCCAGTTGATCGACCGGGTCGGAAAGTAGCTCACGCCGCGCCCGCAAACACCGCCAGCACGCGGCAGCGGCGCTTGTCGGCAGCGCTCCACGCCAGAGCCATATCGCTCTCCACGTAAGCGCAGTCGCCCGCTTTGAGCAACTCATGCAATCCGCCGGAAACCAATTGCAAGTGTCCTTCCAGCACGTAAACCAGGCAGCTCGAATCGTGAAGGCAATTGGAAGCGCTGGCCGCCCCACCCGCCGGAAACTCAATCATCTGCGCCACCAGCTTCGGCCCTCGGCTCACCGGCTCCGCGGATGAATCCGCGAGCGGCTCGCATTCCTCGATCGCATTCAGCGGCGTAATCCGCGCCTGCTCCATGCCGCGTTCCTGGCCCTCGAAGTGAGCTTTACGCGTGATGGAGATTGTGTGCCGGGTGGGGTCCCTGAAAAAGTGACTCAGCCCCACGCCATAAACGCGGCTGATCGTGGCCAGGGTTGGCAGCGTGGGTACCATGCGATCGGTCTCCAGCTTGGAGAGCAGCGCGGTCGAGAGCCCGGTCTCCGCCGCCAGCCGCGCCAGCGTCAGCCGCTTCTGCGTGCGCAGCGAACGCAGTTTCATCCCGATGCAGTACGGTTCAAGCGACCACTGCGCATACGAAACAGTTTTGCCCATGGCAATCTTCCTTTCAGTAAACAGCGTTCAATACAAGTCTGGCAGCGCGGCGCCTGTTAATTCCTGAAAGATTTCTGAAGGTTTGCTCGCCCTCCCTCCGAAACGTCCACCCGGACTTCGAGTTACCATGGACAGGTACCCCAAAAAACATGGTCGGCTTCTGCCCGGCCTGACCTGACTTCACCCATCCCCTGAAGGAGCACGACCATTTCCATGCCTCTGCGTCTCGCTGTCCGTTTGACACTCCCCCTCCTCGCATTCACCCTTCTGATGCTCACAGCCACTTCAGCCCTCCACGCCGATACCGTGGTGCTGAAAAATGGCGATCGCCTCACCGGCACCGCTGTGAAGCTCGATGGCGGCAAGCTCACTTTCAAGACCGCTTATGCCGATGCCATCGCGATCTCCTGGGACCAGGTGACCAGCCTCACCACCACCCTGCCCCTGGTGTTGCCTACGCCGAAGGGGAAACTGAACGTGACCGCCGTCGAGCGCTCCGACGCAGGCCTGGTCGTCACTACCGCTTCCGGTCCAGTGACGCTCGCGCCTGCTGAGGTTACGGTGCTGCGAAGCCCGACCGAGCAATCGGCTTATGAAGCCTCGTTGCATCCAAGCTGGGGACACGCCTGGGCCGGGGCTGCCAACCTTTCGCTCGCACTGGCGCACGGAAACTCCAACACTGCCACATTCGGAGCAGGGCTCACCGCCGCTCGTACCACCCGCACGGACAAAACCGCGCTCTACGTCAATACTCTCTACAGCGAGAACGCGAATTCCATCCCTTCCACCAGCGCCAATGCCACCAACGGCGGGCTCCGCTACGACCACAACCTTAATCCGAGGTCATTCGCCTTCGGCACTGGCGATTTCTCCACCAACGCCTTGCAGGATCTCGATCTGCGCTCCATCATCGGCGGCGGCTTCGGCTGGCACGCCAGCAAGACTCCCAAACAGACGTTCGACATCCTCGGCGGCCTGGTGTGGACGCACGAGAATTACTCGGCCGTGGCAGCCACAGCCACCACGCCGCTTACGCCCAGCAGCGTCAACAGCTTTGCCGCCCTCGATCTTGGCGAGCAGTACACGCGCAAGCTCGGAGCCGCCAGCCTGTTCACGGAGCAGGCCTACATCTATCCCGACCTGAGTACGTTGAGCCAATACCAGTTCACCATCAACTCCGCCTTCAGCACCAAGATCGGGAAGATGTTCAACTGGGTGACCACCTTCAGCGACAACTACACCTCGTTCCCGCCCGCCGGAACCCTGGACAACGATCTCGTCCTCACCACCGGCCTGGGTGTCACCCTCACCCGGCCGTAGAGCCCGCTATGAACTAGTGTCCTGTCCCAGAAATTCTTAACAAAATAATTGCTGTCATCCTGAGCGAACGGGGCCCCAAACGCCTTTCAGTTTGGGGTGGTGAGTCGAAGGATCTGCGGTTGTTCTCGCATGGACTTCAGGGACACCACACTAGCGTCTTGAGTCCGAAGTTCCAATCACAAAGCTCCGATCACAAATCGACCTGTCATCCTGAGCGAAGCGTACTTCAGCGGTGCCGAAGGCGAGTGCCCTGAGGGCGCGGTTGCCCTTCGGTAATTTTCCGCAGACGAATGAACCATAGTTATCAACAGTCAAATTCAAGGCTGGCTCTGAATTCTGATTACCGATTTCCGCGCGCAGATTACCCGGCTGCTCATGCGCGCTTCTACCTCAGTCCCAACAGTTCGACCGCGTCTTTCTCTCGAAATCGGCGATCCAAAAATCATGCCGTCCATTCCTGAAAGCGTGATGGGGTCGCGCCCGCCTTTAAGCGCTTCAAAATGAGCGCAGAAATTCGACTCTAGAGAGCGCATTTCGGGCAATCTTTCTCCCCGCTCAATCCACTGGTCGCTGCTTCCGAATGACTGAATCCACCCCACGGCCATCAATTTCTCGATATCTCTTCAAAACAACCCGAATTCCATAGTTCTAATGGATATAGCGGGCATTTGGTTTGTTTACTCATTAGTAAAAAAGTAACCACATTTCGTTACTTAAAATCGTCATATGGGCACTTGAATTCTCTTCCTCGGCCTAACGCTAAGAGAAGATAATTGCCTTGTCGCAAGAAAGCCCGTTGCTCATAGATTTCGCTTTTTTCGCGGTATGCTGTTCAACTTCCTCCCCGGATGTCCAGCATGGTGTTCCAGGCAGCCCCAGTTGGCATGAGCCAGGTTGGCGTGAGCCATTCGTGTGCATTTCGAATGGCCTGACATCGGCGAGCAGGTTGGCAAGAGTTCCGAGGTACGGCGTTGGATCGGGAGCACAAACCTTCATCAACACCGCCTGGCACTAAACTCGCTCGCCTAGGCGGGCATGCAGAACCGGCACTCCTGTTCGCCGGCTTGCGGCTGGAAGCCGATGGTTCCCTCTTCCGCGGAAAATCGCTCATTCACCTGCCTCCCATGGAGCTGGCCGCGCTCCAGTTGCTGCTGGCGAACGCGGGCCAGGTCGTCACCGCCGCGCAGCTCAAGCGCGTCCTTTGGGGCGAGGTTCATGTCACTGCGGACTCCGTGACCAAATGCGTCTCCTCGCTGCGCAGCCGCTTGCACCCGGAAGACTGCATCCAGACCGTATACAAGCGCGGCTACCGCCTGATCTCCGAGGTTCGCTCACAAACCTCCTCACCCTCCGGTGTTCTTCTACGCCTGGCGATTCCCCCTTTCGTCACCCATACCGGGGTTCCCGATCATCTGGGTTCGGCCATCGCCGAGGAAGCCATTTCCCGTCTTAGCAATGCTCCCAAGCCGATTGCTTCAATTCTCGCGCGCGATTCGGTCTTCACATTGGCGAAGCGCGGATTCGCCGCCCAGCAGATTGGCGAATCCCTCAACGCAGACCTCATCCTTAGCGGAACCGTGCGCGCCCTCATCTCGCATTTCCGCCTTCGTGTGGAGATGATTCGTGTCGCCGACGGCGTCCAGCTCTGGGCAGAGGACCTGTTGGTCGGGCGCGACAAAGTTGCCGGCCTCGAATCAAAATTGGCAGCACGCCTCGACTTTCGCCTGCAAACTCGGGCCCTCGACCCGGGGAAGACAAGCTCCCATCCGGGCCCGGTCTTCGCCATGGACGAAGGCAAGATTCCAACTTCCTCGACGAAGCGAAAGACCGGTGCTCGAGGCCGCGCCCCTTCCGATGAAAGTGCACCTGCAACTGGTGGGCCGACAGATTGGAGCGCCGATGTTCTGGCCATCTCCGCTGCTGCCGTGCCCGCCTCTGAAAGCGCTTTCAATTCCCCCCGGCGCGAGGCCTATGAAGCGTTTCTGCGCGGCCGCTACGAGTGGCAGGCGCCGGAACGGCACCGCATGCAGGATGGTCTGCAGCATCTCCTCCGCGCCACTGAACTGGACCCGTCTCTGATCGCCGCCAAAGTCGAATTGGTGAATCTATGCGTCAACCAGGCCTTCTTCGGCTACATGTCCACAGCTCTGGCAGCAGAGCTGGTTCATCGCACCGTAGCTTCAATCCCCGATTTTCCCGCACACGCTCAAGACGCCCTGCCGGCGCTGGCGTGGATCAACCTCCATTTCGATCGCGATCTCTCCGCAGCCCTCCGCGCCCTTTCGCTCTGCGCTCATTTGCCTCACAGCCGATCGATCACCCGCGCGCGCTCCATGTTCGCCCTAAGCCGCCATCGCTTCGCTGAAGCCATTGCGCTGTTGCGCGCCGCCCTCGAACTCGACCCGTTTTCTCCCTGGCTACACTCCCGCCTGGCCTGGGCGCTCCACCTCGACGGCCAGGCTGCTGCGAGCGTCGAGCAGATCGAGCACGCTCTTCGACATTTTCCCGACCTCGAAGGAGCCCGCTTTTATGGGGCCATGATTCTTGCCTTCAACGGCAATGCCCCTCGGGCCGTCGAAATTGCCGAGCAGCTCGTCCAGCGCCAGCCCTACTTCGACGCCGCGAATGCCGTTCACGCCTACGCGCTGGCCTGCGCCGGCCGCGTCTCCGAATGCTCTGACATCCTGGAACGGCTGCAGTGGCTGGGCCGCGAGCGATTCATACTGAAGTCCTTCAACATCGCCGGCTGCGTGGCGCTCGGAGACCTTGACAAAGCAATGTCTGAATTTCGCGCGGCCAACCAGGAACGCTGTCCATGGTTCTTCCAGATGCTCGCCGATCCGCGGCTCAAACCCCTTCACGGCCATCCGGAATTCGAAGAACTTCGTGCCATTCTGCCCCGCATGGAAGCCGCCGCACTTCAAGTCGGTGAAGCGTAATCCAAGGCGCCGTGGAAATCCTCACCGCTCAACTGACGGATAACCGCGCTTTGTAACAGGGCATGACTTCAGTCGTGCCGAAGAAGGCCAATAACGACTTTGGGCTTCAGCCCCTGCGGGATGCTCCTCGTGGATTCGAACCCAACCGATGCCTCTTTCCGCAGCCCGCTCAGCCCTCGCCACAATTCAAGCCGCCTTTGGATTCTTTTTCGACCTTCCGCGTACCTCGCAAGCAGCTTTTCAACGGGAGCTCTTTCAAGTGCGATTGAGCCTGTTAGTAAAGCGATAAACCTAGCCAAACCATCCTCTCGCCCTGTAGAGTTCCTAGCGGCACCTTTTCCTGTCGCATCTTTGGAGGATCTCTTTCATGCCGTCTCGTCGCTGGCTTCCGTTCGCTTTTTTCACCGTCATCGTATGCGCCGCCGCTCCTGCGCAGCAGGCCCCATATCTCGATACCAAACTGCCCCCCGCAGAGCGCGCCCACGACCTGGTGGGCCGCATGACCCTCGACGAGAAAGTCGCCCAGCTCGAAGACTGGGCCACCGCCATCCCGCGCCTCGGCATTCCCGACTATCAGACCTGGAACGAGGCCTTGCATGGCGTCGCCCGCGCCGGTTACGCCACCGTCTTTCCGCAGGCCATCGGCATGGCCGCCACCTGGGATCCGGCAATCGTTCACGCCATGGGCAACGTCATCTCCACCGAGGCCCGCGCCAAGTACAACGAGGCCCAGCGCCAGGGCAATCACCGCATCTTTTACGGACTCACGTTCTGGTCGCCCAACATCAACATCTTCCGCGATCCCCGCTGGGGCCGCGGCCAGGAAACCTACGGCGAAGATCCCTTCCTCACATCCAGGCTCGGCGTAGCATTTGTCCACGGCGTTCAGGGCGAAGACCTTGACCACCTGCGCGCAGTGGCCACCAGCAAGCACTTCGCCGTCCACTCCGGCCCTGAGTCGCTGCGCCACGGATTCAACGTCGACCCCTCGGCCCGCGACCTGGAAGAGACCTATCTGCCCGCCTTTCGCGCCACCGTCACCGAGGGCAACGTGCAGTCCGTCATGTGCGCATACAATTCCATCGACGAGTGGCCGGCCTGCACCAACAAAATGCTGCTCAAAGATCATCTGCGCGACGCCTGGGGTTTCGAGGGCTTTGTGGTCTCCGACTGCGGCGCAATCGTGGACGTGAACGCAGGCCACAAGAAGACTGCTGACGTCACTCACTCCGCCGCCCTCGCCATCCAGGCCGGAACCGATCTATCCTGCAGCATCTGGACTCCCGGCTTCAACACCCTCGGCGACGCCGTCCACCAGGGCCTGGTCTCGGAGGACCTGATCACTCAAGCCGCCGAGCGTCTATACACAGCCCGCTTCAAGCTGGGCCTCTTCGATCCCCCGGGCGCCAATCCGCTGGACAAAGTTCAATTCACTAATGCAGGCTCCATCCCCAACCGCCAGACCTCGCTCAAGGCCGCCGAGGAGAGCATCGTTCTGCTCAAGAACTCCGGCATTCTTCCCTTCAAAACTGCGCCAGGACACATCGCCGTAATCGGCCCCACTGCCGATCTGCTGCCCTCCATTCTCGGCAACTACGTTGGCACGCCTCTCAATCCCGTGACACCGCTCGATGGCATGGTGAAGCAGTTCCGCTCGTCCCCGATTCTTTACGCGCAGGGCTCCACGCTGGCGGCCGGTGTTGGTGTTCCAGTTCCGCGCACTGCATTCGGCATGGACAAGGGCCTCAAGACTGAGTTTTTTGCCACGCCCGATTGGACCGGACGCCCCGTCGCCTCGTTCTCCGAGCCCGCCGTGCAAACCGATTGGGAAAACGCTCACCCCGTCCGCGAGATTGAAACCAACAACTATTCCGTCCGCTGGTCCGGCGCACTAGCCGTCCCTGCTCCTGGCCACTATGTCTTTACTCTCGAATCCGGAGACAGCTTTCCTTACTCGCCTGTCGAGACCTACCGCTTCATCCTCGACGGCAAGGTGCTCTCCGAAGGCAGCCTGCGCCAGGGCGGCGATCTTTCTGCCATGGGCAATTTCCACTCTGCGCCCGGAGCCTCGCCCACCGCACCGCCACAGCAGACAAACCACAGGATTCCCTCCATCCCTGTCGATTTCACCGACACCAATCCGCATCAGTTCCGCCTCGAGTACTCGCACACCGGCGACCAGGCCGGCGGGGGGCTCACGCTCAGTTGGGTGGCGCCCGCCGACGCCCAGCTTGCCGAAGCCGTCTCCCAAGCGCAGCAGGCTGATGTAGTGGTAGCTTTCGTCGGACTTTCCCCGCAGCTTGAAGGCGAAGAGATGAACATCAAGATCGACGGCTTCAACGGCGGCGACCGCACCAGCCTGGACCTGCCCGCGCCCCAGCAAAAGCTGCTTGAAGCCCTGGCCGCGACCGGCAAGCCACTGGTCGTGGTTCTGCAAAGCGGCAGCGCCGTTGCCCTCAACTGGGCCAACCAGCACGCCCAGGCGGTGCTGGAAGCGTGGTATCCCGGCGTGGAAGGCGGCGACGCCATTGCGCACACGCTGGCTGGCGTCAACAATCCCGCGGGGCGCCTGCCCGTCACTTTCTATGCTTCGCTCGACGGCCTGCCCGCGTTTACCGACTACAACTTCAAGACCGCGACCAGCGGCCGCACCTATCGCTACTTCGCCGGCAAACCTCTCTGGGGATTTGGCTACGGCCTCAGCTACACCACCTTCACCTATAGCCCGGTCAAGCTTTCCGCCGATACCGTCAAGGCCGGCGACCCAATCGCGGCCACAGTCACCGTCACCAACAGCGGCCCGGTTGCAGGCGACGAGGTGGTCGAAGCCTATGTCAAGACCCCGCAAAAGGACGGTCCGATTCAAACCCTCGCCGGATTCGAGCGTGTGAACATTCCTCCCGGCCAAAGCAAGGATGTAATCATAACCCTGGATCCGCGCACTCTTTCCAGCGTCGACGATAAGGGCGACCGCGCAATCCTGGCCGGCAAGTACATCCTGACGCTCGGCAGCGCGCAACCTTGGGAAGCGCAATCCAAATCCGAAGCGGCGTTCACCGTAACCGGCTCCGAACCGCTGCCCAAGTAAACCTCAAGGAACTGCGGACAGACTCGCTAAGAGCCTGTCCGCAAACCGCCGCGCTTATGCGTGCATCAGAAACAACACTTCGCGCACCCCCGCTGCCGCCCCGGCAATGAAGCACCGCCGGCAAGCAATCCTCTTCATTCTCTGGGGTAAGAAGCCCGCAGCCGCTCTTCCTGCTTCACCAGAATCTCCTGCTGTTCCAACCGTTTCCGCTCGGCCTTTTCCAGCTTTTGCTGCTGCTCCAGCCGCTTCCGCTCCACGCGGTCCATCCGGTAGCGTTCAGAACCAATTCCACTCGCCATGCCGACGACGGCGCACAAAAGCGCCCACAGCAGGAGCAGCAGCCCCAGCGCGGTCAGCGCCATCCCGCCAATCGCGGCTGGCCCACTTGTGGCAATGGACAAGTTCAGGTTTGCGCCTGAAAATGGATACGCGGCATTAAAGCCCGCAGTGCCAACGCCGTAAGCAAAGATAATAGTCAACCCGCCGGCCAAACAGAGCGCAGCGAGAATCAGGGGACCGTTTGATTTCATAGCGTGACCTCGTTCGCTTCAACTGCGAGCGCTCTCTGCGCCCGCATTCGAACCCTCGGTGGGTTCGGCGATATAACTTGAGATGCACTCTGCTCTGCGAAAGCAGCCCTGCGGAAAACATTCCCGCCTGCGCCACGGCGTAACTCACGTCACGCCTTACCCATGCCCAGTTCCGGAATTATTCCTGAAGATGATCGGGCTCACCTGCACTGCGGCTGTTATTCCTCCTTTCATCTTCATTGCTCCAACAAGAAATCCGCGATCAGCCACCGGGTCCATACGGTTCAACACGCCTTGAAATAAAACGGAGACACCGCACGAGGACATTTATGGTCGAATATCGATGAGGAGCGCTCATGTCGATTGAATCCCCGGAAGAATTGGCCGGCATGGAATTTGCCGGAAAAGCTACGCGGGCCGTCCTTGAAGCCATGAAGGCCGCAGTCCGGCCTGGCGTCAGCACTCAGGAACTCGATGAAATCGGTGCAGAGACCATGAAAGCCTTCGGCGCGCGCTCCGCGCCAAAGCTCGTATACGGCTTCCCCGGTCACAGCTGCATCAGCGTAAATGACGAGATTGTCCACGGAGTCCCCGGACAGCGAAGGCTCGTGAACGGCGACCTGGTGAAGCTCGACGTAACCGTCGAAGTGGACGGCTACATGGGAGACGCTTGCGAAACCGTTGCAGTGGGTTCAGTGGAGAAGGAGGGCCAGCGGCTGATGGACTGCGCTTCGCATGCCTTTTGGTCGGGGTTGTCGGTGGTGCGCCCTGGCGCTCACGCATTCGACATCGGAAGACAAGTGCAGAGAACCGTGCTTGACGCCGGATTCTGCGTCGTAGATGGTCTTGCCGGACATGGAATCGGAAGAACAATTCATGAGCGGCCCACGATTCCAAACCAATTTGACCGGCTCTGCTGCGATGAGCTCACCGAAGGGTTAGTCTTCACCATTGAACCGCTCATCGCAATCGGAACGCACAGAACTACAACCCTTAACGACGGCTGGACCGTTCGAACGAGAGACCGCTCTCTCGCCGCGCATTATGAGAATACGGTGCTTGTAACAAACGATGGCGCGAGGCTATTGACCGCGTAGCCGTCGGCGTCGTTGCAGCTCGGGGCTCGCAAAAAAATGGGCGGCAAAGGTGTGATCCTTTGCCGCCGCCCGTCCCTGGGTTGTCTTGAATTTGCTGCAATGGTGCGTTGTTTCAAAACTCGTTTCCCGGCCACTGATCCCTGTTCCCTGCCTTATTGCAAGAGCTTGGTCACTTCCTGCTGCACACTATTAGCCTGTGCTAATGCGGCGATGCCGGTTTGGCTCAGAATTTCGTACTTCGACATGTTCGAAGTGGCCGAAGCATAGTCGGTGGCCTGAACCGCATTCTGCGCGGAGACCACGTTCTCCTGCTGTGTGCTCATCACCTGGCTCACCGAGTTCAGCGTATTGATCTGGGCACCCACGTAGCCGTCTAGCGATGAAACGTCGCTGATGGCCACGTTGATATCGGTCAGCGCGAGTTGCGCGTCGATTTGACTGAGCAGATCGGTCGAGCTGAGGTTCTGGCCAGCGCTGTCGGAGTAACTGATAGTCGCAATTCCGGTGGTCCCGTTGGTGTTGCTGATCAGTCCCGTCACCAGGATGCCGCCGCTGGTGCTGGAGTCGGTCACGCTGCCCGAGATGGCCGCACTCGAGTAGGCCACTGGAGGCGTCTTCACGCTGCCGACGGTGAGCGTGGAACCAGCGGTCGCATCGGCCACGCCCGTAATGTCCGCGGCGTTGAACGAAGCCTGAGAATCCCCTGACGTGGACGCAATGGTGAGCACCTGGCCGTTGCCGGTGCTATTCACCGTAGCCGTGATTCCTATGTCCTGAGCTGTGAGGTAAGCGGCCAGCGTGGCAAGCGTGTTGTTCGCATTGCCGGCGGAGATGGTAATGGGGTCGACGAGTCCGTTGGCGCCTGCGATATCCAGAGTGCCGCTGAGAACGTCGGCCGAGGTGCCCAATCCACCAACGGTCAAGGTTCCTATGGTCCGGGCAGTGGTGGTCATCTGCGACAGCGGTGCCGGCACGTTGGCCAGCGTCAACGCGCCAGGACCTGTAAGCACCGCAAGCGTTCCTGCCGAAACCACCGAATTCAGCACATCCGATGCGTTGAACGAAGCCTGGGAGCCCGATGTCGTCGAGCTGAGCGTCATGGTTGCGCCGACCGCGGTGGCGCTGATGCCCCAGCTTTGACCCGTGATGTAAGTTGCCAGCTTGGCGAGCGTGTTGTTGTTGTTGCCGGCCG
>Ga0302325_10003715_pt1 | contig 35739 bp, 36 predicted proteins | sample Palsa_T0_2_FD_201948 | JGI IMG/M metagenome (GOLD analysis project Ga0302325, IMG submission 201948) | Peat permafrost microbial communities from Stordalen Mire near Abisko, Sweden - Palsa_T0_2 | ecosystem: Environmental > Terrestrial > Soil > Palsa > Peat permafrost | place: Sweden: Abisko...
GCAATAGGCGACGCGTCCGTGCGCGTACTGGCCCGCCACGTCGCGAATGAGCACGGCAAGCGCACGCGCGGCGAGCGGCCCGTCGACGCCGAGGTCGCCGACCGGATCTCCCGCCGCGAAGTCGTACCCCGCGCTGACCACGATGGCGTCGGGCCGCACGCGCGCCGCCACCGCCGGCAACAGGCGCTGCCACGTCGCGACGAAGGCCTCGGTACCGTAGAAGTCGGGCGGCAGCGGAACGTTGACCACCGCGCCTTCCGGGTCCAGCAGGTTTTCCGCAAAGCTCCCCGTGCCGGGATACTGCGGGAATGCATGTGTCGAGACGAAGGAGACGCCGCGACCCGAGGCAGCCTGCGTCCCGTTGCCGTGGTGATAGTCGAAGTCGACGATCAGGACGCGTCCGCCGCGTTCGGCGACGAACGTCCGCGCGGCCACGGCGACGTTGTTGAAGATGCAAAAGCCCATGCCGCGTACCGGCTCGGCGTGGTGCCCGGGCGGGCGTACGATCGCAAAGACGGCCCGGTTCTCCGCGCTCGCGCGCGCGAGCGCCGTGACCGCGCCGCCGGCCGCCCGTCGCGCCACGGCGACCGAACCGTGGTCGATCACCGTGTCTCCCGTCGACAGATACGCGACGCGGCCCGCCTCGAGTTCCGCGACGTCCCGCTCGACGCGCTCCACGTAGCGCCTCGGATGGACGCGCTGGAGCTGCACGTCGCTCGCATCAGCCGCGCCGACCTGACCGCCGAGAAGGCCGTTCGCGCGCAGGTGCTCCATAACCCCAGTCACGCGGTCGGGTGACTCCGGGTGTGCGACGCCGCGCAGATGTTCGGCGTACGCGTCGTCGTAGACGACGATCATCCGGACGGTCCCGCGCGATCAGTGGCTCGCCGGCGTCGCGGTCGGCGAGGGCTTCGGCGTGGGTTTGGACGTCGGCTTCGGCGTGGGCTTTGCCGCGGTCGCGGTCTTTGCCGCGCTCGTCGGCTTTGCTGCCGGTGTGGCCTTCGCGGACGGCTTCGGGCTCGCGGCCGGTCTGGCGTCCAGGTCGGCGATCAACTTCTTCACTTCGGTCGCCGCCTGCGAGTTTGGCTTCACGTATCCGAGGAACCGCGTGTACGCGGTCTTTGCCTTCGTCTTCTGATCGGTCGCCGCGTAGGCTTTGGCCATCACGAAGAGGAGCTGCGGGTTCTGCTTGAAGAGCTCCGGCGCACCCTTGTCGATCGCGTCGAAGATCTGCGCGGATTCCTTGTAGTTCTTCAGCTCGATGTCGGCCACGCCGAGGCCCGCGAGCGACGCCGGCGAGCGACCGATGTCGAAGGACTTGCGGAAGGCATCCCGTGCTTTATCGTACTGATGGCTGTAGGAGTAGGCCTGGCCCAGCAACGCGAGGCTCGGGGCGTCGTTCGGGGCCAGCTCCACCAGCCGCGTGTACATCCCGATGGCCTTCTGCGCATCGTTTCGCCGCAGGTAGTAATCGCCCAGCCGTAGGAGCGCGTCCTTGTTGTCGCGGTTTGCTCCGAGTGCGGCCGTCCACTCCACTTCGGCCTGCGCGACGTTGCCGGTAGCGGCGAGGTAATCGCCGTACGAAACGTGCCCGACCATCGACTTCGGGTAGGTGCTGATCGCGCGCTTATACTGCGTTTCCGCGTCGGCGTTCTGCTTCTCGGTAGCGTAGGCGCGAGCTTCCTCCGCGACGACCGTCGCCTTCTCGTCATCGGTGTTGAGCAGCGGGATGATCTTTTCGTAGGTCGCGGCCGCGTCTTTCATTTGATGCTGCGCGACCAGCACGCGGGCTTTCCCGACCCACGCATCGATGCTCCGCGGATCGATTGCAATGGCGCGGTCGTAGGTCGACGCGGCCAGCGGCAGGGCGCTCTGGTCCTCGTAGGACTTCGCCTCGATGACGATCGGGGTCGCGTCCTTCGGGTCGAGCTTCGATGCGGCTTCGAACTGCACGCGCGCCTCGTCGTACTTCTTCTCCTGCGCCAACACCAGCCCGTAGTTGAGGAACGACCGCTCGTCGTTCTGGTTGAACGTCGTCGCACGCTTGGCGATGCGCTCCGCGTCGGCGGCGCGTCCGGTCCGCAGGTAGAGGTCCGTCAGGGTCAGGAGCACCTGGGCGTTCGTCGGCTCGAGGTTCGACGACTGCTCGAGGTCGTCGGTCGCTTCCCTGATGTGACCGATCTGCTCGTTCGCAAGCCCGTCGAGGTAGAAGATCTGCGCCGTCTTCGTGCCGCTCGAGAGCAGCTTCTGCGTCATCGGCAGGGAGAGATCGGGACGCCCGACTTCCAGGTAGAAGCTCGCGAGCTGACCCATCGTATCGCGGTCGTCGGGATTCGCCTTCAGCTTCGCCTCGAGCCGGGGGATCGCCACGCTCGGCGGCTCGGGAGTCGCGGTCGGCAAGGGCGGCGCTGGAGTCGAAGAGCCGGTCGGCGACGGCGACGGGGCCGGGTTCTTCGGCGCCGCGACCGCGGCTACGCCGAGGCCAAGTGCGAGCGCCACAACGGCGAGCACGCCGGATAGCGCGCGGGATGATGGTCTCAACGTTCGACTTTCTTGCGGCCCGGGGGCCGGCGATGGGCGGTCGCTATGCGGGGACGGCCTTTGCTTCGCGCACGCGCTTGGTGAGTTCGGGGACGATTCCGAAGAGGTCCCCGACGACGAGCAGGTCGGCGAACTCGCCGATCGGGACGCCGGCGTCCTTATTGATTGCAACGATAGTGCCGGCCGTTCTCATTCCAACCTTGTGCTGAATGGCACCCGAAATTCCAACCGCGACGTACAGCTGGGGGCTGATCGTCTTGCCGGTCTGACCGACCTGGTGCGAATGCGAGACCCACCCGGCATCGACCGCAGCCCGCGACGCGCCGACGGCCCCACCGAGCGCGTCGGCCAGGTCTTTCAGGATGGTCGTAAACGGGTCCGGACCGCCGACGCCGCGCCCCCCGCTGACGACGACGGACGCCTCGTCGACGCCGAGCTCCGGCGCGGCCTCGACCACTTCGTCCTCGACCGTGATCGCATACGACTTGCCGGCGGGCTTGGCGATCTGGACGATCTCGCCGGTCCCGGCTTCCTGCCGGGCCGCGAACGTATTCGGGCGCACCGCGACGACACCATAGTCGCCATCCTTGAATGCGCAGCTCGTGATGGTCAGGCCGCCGAGCTTCGGCGACACGCTCACGACGCGGCCTGCGTCGACGTGCAGCTCGGTGACGTCGGCCGTCAGGCCCGCGTCGAGGCGCGCCGCCAACCTGCTCCCAACGTCGCGCCCGAGCATGGTGTTCGGTACGAGCACGACCGACGGGCCGGCTTCGCGCGCGACCGCCTCGACGTAGTCGACGGCCGGGTCCACGAGGAACGCGTCGACGTCGGCATCTTCCGCAACGTGGATGACGTCGACCGGATACGCCTTGAGCGAGTTCGCGACGGCGCCGGCACCGTTGCCGACGACGACCGCATGCGCCTGGCCGCCGAGTTGGGCCGCCAGGTCCTTCGCCGCGGTTGCGAGCTCGAAGGACACGCGCCGCGGCGTGCCCGCCTTCTGTTCGATGAACGCGATGACGTTGCGCATTAGAGCAGCTTCTTCTCTTTCAGGAAGTCGACGATGATTTGCGCGCCCTCGGCGCCGTCGGCCGCGGTCGCGGTGCGGCCCTTTCCGCGCGCCGGCGGTGCCGCGAGCGCGACGAGTTCCGTCTTCGCTCCGTCCGACCCGACCGCACGATCGAGCCCGAGATCGGCCAGCGCGAGCGGCGCGATGGTCTTTTTCTTCGCACCCATGATGCCTTTGAGCGACGGATAGCGTGGCTCGTTGATCGATTTCGTCACGCTGACGAGCGCCGGCAGCGACGCCGAGACCTTCTGGAATCCGGTGTCCGTCTCGCGCTCGCCGCGCACGGTCGTGCCGTCGACTTCGAGCTTGCGCAAATAGGTCAGGCCCGGAACGCCGAGGTATTCAGCGAGCACGCCAGGCACCTCGCCCGTAATCGCGTCGGTCGATTGCGTACCGCACACCACGAGATCGAAGCCGGTCTTCTTCAGCGCAGCGGCCATCGCGTAGGCGGTGCCCCAGACGTCGCTGCCCTCGAGCCCGGCGTCGGACAGCATCACCGCGTCGTCCGCGCCCATCGCGAGCGCCTTGCGCACGACCTCCTTGCCGCTCTCCGGCGCCATGCTGAAGATCGTGACGGTCGTCCCCTCACCGAGCTTCTCCTTGAGTTGCAGCGCCGCTTCGATAGCGTACTCGTCGAACGGATTCAGCACGGTTTCCACTCCCGTGCGGACGAGCCGCTTCGTCGCCGGGTCGATGCGCTTGTCGGCGTTCGTATCCGGGACCAGCTTGACGGTGACGACGATCTTCACGTCGCGGGGCTCCTTTCGAGGGGCCGCGCATCCGCCGCGGCACAAACCCCCCGTGATTGGGTCTCACCCGCCGCGCCCCCTGCCCGGGCGGCCTCGGCCCGGCCGAAGAAGGCGCCGCCCGGATGCAGCGACCGCGCGCGCGCCGCGCTCGGTGATGCGGGCGATCGCCGCAGCGCCATCGCTGAGTCCTCAGTGGGATGACCGAGGCTCGAACTCGGACGCCCGTTTCGGGGCTGCAGATTTTCGTACCACTATGGCTTTCGCCACCGCACGTGCGTTTGTGGTCTGGACTGTGCCTTGGCCGTATGCCGGATGGCACGTAGGCCGCGCCCGTCCAGTCTCTACACCTTCCGGTCCACGGACCGGCTTGGCTCGGCGTTGTCATGCGGCGCGAGGCCGCGCAGAGTTCACCGACTTTGAGCGCATCCCGGCCGCCGTTTCCGCACGGCCGGCTCGAGGGTTACAAGTCTGCTGTGTCTGCCAATTCCACCATCATCCCGCCGCGAGCGTTAGGCGTTCGCGCGGCCGGGACCCGTTCGGAGCAGGTATCCGAGCAGGAGGTCGTTCGACTCCAGACGCGCGGCGTCGCAGCCCAGGACGCGCAGCGCCTCCGAAAGGATGATCGCTCCGGCGGGCAGGATGTCGGCGCGCTGCGCGATCATCCCCGGCAGCTCGCGCCGCGCCGCCAGGTCGAGCCCCAGCATCCGCTCGATCGATGCATCGATCTCGCGGCGTGTCAGCGTGCGGCCACTGACGGCGTCCGCGCTCGATTCGAAGGCGATCGCGCCGAGCGTGAGCGGCGTTCCACCCACGGCGCGGACTTCGCCGGCCGGGCCGAGCGGCGCGAACGGTCGTAGCGCCGCCGCCGCCGCGGCGCGCGCGCAGAGACCCGCGGCGCGGGCGCGTTCCACCGATCCGCCGGTCGTCTCCGGGTACCGCTCCGCGAGGCGTACCGCCCCGATTTCGACCGATACCGCACCGTCGCGCAGGCCGTCGCGGCCCACGGCGCACTCGGTGCTTCCCCCGCCGACGTCGAGCACCGCGATACGCGTCGCGCTCGGCGTGGCGCCATATGTCGCTCCGTCGAACGACGCCGCCGCCTCGGCCTCGCCGTCCAGCACGTGGAGGTCGGCTCCGGTCAGCGCGGCGACGCGCCCGGCGAACGACTCCCGGTTCGAGGCGCGGCGCACGGCACTCGTCGCGATGCACGAGACGCGAGCATCGTGCTGCCGCGCGCGCTCGACGAACGTGGCGATCGCCTCGAGGGTCCGCTGCATCGCGTCGTCGCCGAGGGTGCCGCTCTCGCGCAGCCCCTCACCGAGGCGCGTTCCGATCGAGCCGTGCTCGAGTTGACGCACCGCGCCGTCTCGCTCGCACGAGATCACGAGCAGGCGCGTCGAGTTCGTGCCGAGAGAGACGACCGCCCGGATCAGCGGCGTGGAAGCGCGACTAGTAACGCTTGGAGGACGACGCCTCGCGCGTGCGCTGGATGCGCTGCAGGGAACGGTCGTAGTCCTCGAGTGCGAGGCCGGCGTACAGGGTGTCGATGATCGAGAGTTGCGCGATCCGACTCGACATCGAGTCGCTTCCGAATGCGGTTGCTTTCGCCGCCGTGAAGAGCTTGATGTCCGAGAACTTCGTGATCGGCGACGTCGAGCGATGCGTAATACAGATCGTCGTCGCTCCGCCGCGCTGCGCCTTCTCGAGGGCGTCGCACACGTCGCGACTCGTGCCCGTGTGGCTGATGCCCAAGGCCACGTCGCCTTCCGCGAGGAGCGCGGACGACATTGCCATGAGGTCGCCGTCGCTGAGCGAGACGCACGACACGCCGTGCTTCATAAACTTATGGTAGGCGTCCAGCGCGAGCGGCGCGCTGCCGCCCACACCGTAGACCTCGACGCGTCGGGCGGATCCAATCGAGGCTACGGCCCGGCGCAACTCCGCGTCGGATAGGACCTCGATCGTGTCCTTGAGCGCCTGGGCGTTGGCCTGGAAGACCTTGGTCTTGAGCTCGGCGAGCGAGTCTCCGGGTTCGATGTGCTCGTAGACCTGCTCGACGGGACCCACGAGGTCGCGCGCGAGCATGATCTTGAACTCCTGGTAGCCTTTGTAGCCGATCTTCTGGCACAGGCGCACGACCGTCGACTCACTTGTCTGCGTGCGGTCGGCAAGCTCCGTGACGGTGAGGTAGATCAGCTCTTCGGGGTGCTTCAGGATGAAGTCGGCGACGCGCTGCTCCGCGGCGCGCAGCGACGCGTACGTTCCCTCGATCCGAACGAAGCAACCGGGGACCTTGACCGGCTCTACACTCACTGCGCTCGTCATCCTCGTGGGCTTCGCGTTCTACGTGCCTCTCGCCCGCGCCTCGAAGTAGGCGGCCCGCCGCCGCTTCCGCACGAAGTGCCGCTCGGCCGGTTCCGGGCGGTCGGGCGGGGCCCACTCCTGGGTCGCTTTCAGGTAGCGCCTCATCTGCTCTTCGAACGCGCTGTCGTGCGAGGCCAGCGCGGGAGCGGCCGCAACGGCGGCAACCGTGGTGCGCGCTTGCGCTCCCCGTGCGACGAACGCGGCGCGATGTCGGCCTCGCCCCTCCAGCACGAAGGCCGTCGGCTCCCGCCGGCGCAGGCTCGCCGCGAGCACCGCGTGCTGTGCCGCGACCTCGCCGGCCGGCACCGCCGCCAGCGTACCGTCCTCCAGGCGAACGGTAGCGCCCAGCCGGTGCAGCGAAATCACCGTGCCGCGCGCCTCGGTTGCAGCGGTCCTCACGGCAAGGGAACGGGTGTCGCCGCACCCTTGACGTAGATCATCGCCTCGTTCGGCGCGACGAGTCGCAGGCGATCGTGGATTTCCGGAATCGTACCTGCCGGATCGCGAAGCCGGCGAATGGTCCGGTCCTGCTCGGCCTTCTTCAACCGGAGGTCGGCGACTTCGCCGCGCACGACGGATAGTTCCCGATGGAGCGCAACGCTTCGTTGCACCAGGCCGGCGCACTGCGCCGCGACGAGCGCCGCCATGCCGAGGATTACGCCCGCGGCACCGAGGGCCGCGACGATTCGAAACAGTCTCACGGCGCCGCCGCCGCCAAGTGCTCGACGCCGCTGCGCCACGCGCCGATGCGGCGATATTTCTCGCGGCGTGCCGCCAGCAGATCGTCCGGCGACAGGCGCTCGAGGCGCCCGAGTGCCGCTTCGACCGCGGCGAGCACGCGACCGACGAAGCGCTCGGGGTCGCGATGGGCACCGCCGAGCGGCTCCTCGACGATCTCGTCGACGATGCCGAAGCCCACGAGGTCGTCGCTCGTCAGCTTGAGGTGAGCCGCAGCCTCCTCGGCGCGCCCGGCGTCGCCCCACAGGATCGCCGCACATCCCTCCGGCGACGCGACCGAGTAGACCGAATGCTCCAGCATGATGACGTAGTCGGCGAGGGCGATCGCCAGTGCGCCGCCGCTGCCTCCCTCGCCGACGATCGTCGCGACGATCGGCACGCGCGCGGTCGAGAGCGCGAGCAGGCAGGACGCGATGGCTTCGGACTGCGCGCGCTCTTCCGAACCGATCCCCGGGTCGGCACCCGACGTGTCCACGAGCGACACGATCGGCAGCGTAAAGCGCGCGGCGAGTTCGATCAGGCGCTTTGCCTTGCGGTAGCCCTCGGGTGCGACCATGCCGAAGTTCCGGCGGATGTTCTCCTTCGTGTCGCGCCCCTTCTGTTGCGCGAGCACCATCGCACGACGCCCGCGCAACTTCGCGAACCCGCCGATCAACGCGGGGTCGTCGCGGAAGTGGCGGTCGCCGTGCAACTCGTCGAACCGGTCGAACTGCGCGATATAGTCGCTGGCGATCGGCCGCTTGGGATGGCGCGCCATGTTCACGCGCTCCCACGGCGACAGACGGCCGAACATGTCGCGCTGCAGTTCGGTATACTTCTGCTCGAGCACGCGCATGTCGTCGAAACCGTCGACGTTCTGGCGCGCGCTACGCGCACGCAGATCCTCGATGCGCTTCTGCAGCGCCTCGAGGCTCTTCTCGCGCTCGACGATGACGTTCACGCGCGATCGCTCACTGCAGTGCGAGCTCCGGGACCGCCTTCAGCGCGCGCGCAGCACCGCGGCCGTCCACGAGGTAGTCGAGCACCCGCACGATCGAGTCGCGCAACTGCTGCCGCGCGACGACCATGTCGACGTGGCCCTTCTCGAGGAGGAACTCCGCGGTCTGGAAGTTGTCGGGGAGCTTCTGGCGGATCGTCTGCTCGATGACCCGCCGCCCTGCGAACCCGATCGCGGCGCGCGCTTCTGCGATCAGGATGTCGGCTTGGAACGCAAACGACGCGGAAACGCCGCCGGTCGTCGGATCCGTCAACACCGCGAGGTACGGGATTCGCTCGTCGCGGTGTGCGGCGACGGCGAGCGTCGTCTTCGCCATCTGCATGAGCGCGAGCATGCCCTCTTCCATGCGCGCGCCGCCACTCGCCGTCACGACGACGCACGGCAGTCGCCGCCGGGTCGCTTCCTCGAAGAGGTGCGTGATGCGCTCGCCGACGACCGTACCCATCGTGCCGCCGCGGAAGCCGAAATCCATCACGCCGAGGGCGACCGGAAACCCACCGATCGTCGAGAAGCCGGTGACGACTGCCTCGCTGAGATGCGACTTCTCGCGGTCGCTTTCCAGCTTCTCGCGGTAGCTGCGACGATCGCTCCACGCCAGCGGGTCGCCCGGCAGAATGTCCGTGCCGACCTCGACGAAATCACGGTCCACGAGCATGTTGATGCGGTCGTAGGCGTGCATGCGGAAATGGTGGCCGCAGCGGACGCAAACGGAGAGGTTGGCCTCGAGATCCTTGCGATACAGCAGCTCGCCGCACGAGGGGCACTTGACCCACATCGCGGCGTCTGCCGGCGCCGCCTCGTCGCGCCGAATCCGCAGCCACTCCGGCATCGGCATCAGGGCGTCGCCTTCTCGCCTGGACGAGCGGGCGCCGCTCCGCGCAACCGCTGCGCGTAGATGCGTCCGAGCTGCCGCAGGTAGTTGACGATCTCGCTCTGATTCAGCTTGGATTCGCCCGCAACGCGATCGGTGAACACGTACGGTATCTCGATCGCCCGCCCGTAGTGCGCCTTTGCGATCACCTCGAGGCCGATCTTGAACCCGATGGGATCGAGCGTCACGCCGTCGAGCGCGTCGCGCCGCACCAGGAAGAAGCCGCTCGTGATGTCGCGCAGCGGCGTGAGCGGCTTGGCGAGAGCGATCGCGACGAGCGACGTGATCTTCCGGCGCCACGGCCAATTGCGGATGCCGCCTCCGGCGACGTAGCGGCTGCCCACGGCGAGACCGGAACCGTTCTCGAGCGCCTTCATCATCAGCGGTAGGACCTGCGGGTCGTGGCTGAAGTCCGCGTCCATCGCGCCGACGACTTCGGAATCAGGACGCGCGAACGCCCAGCCGTCGATGACACCGCTCGACAACCCGAGCTTGCCGGGCCGGTGGAGGCAGCGGACCGGGTACTGCGCCGCGAGCCGGTCGACGATGGCACCGGTACCGTCCGGAGAGTTGTCGTCGACCACCACGATCTCGCCGTCGAGCCCGTTCGAACGAAATACCTCGTCGAGCGTCTCGATCAGACGCTCGATGCCGCCGGCTTCATTGTAGGTGGGGATGACGATCGAGAACTTCACGGACTACTTGATCTTCCGGATCGTCGGATAGCTCGCCTCGTCGAAGCTCGGGCGATCGGCGTAGGCGCGGGCATCGTCGCCCATCAGGATGACGCCCTTCTCCTCGATCGCGGCCACGTCGTTGGTGGGGATCAAGACCTCCGTGGCGCGCTTGGACCAGAAGATGGCGAGATATTCCGCGAGCCGTGCAGCCCCCTCGGCGTAGACGCCGCGAACCTCGCCGACGCGATCGTCGCCGAGATACACGGGGGTCCCAACCTCTAGATCCTCGAGCAATCTCGCCATTGACGCTCTGCGTGATACGACGCGAGCGTGCGGCCTTCATCTCTGCGGGGCAGCGAAGACCCCTCAGAGATCGCCGGCCGCGTACAGGAGCGCGCTCAGCAGGACGAGCCCGGCGGTTTCGGTGCGCAGGATCCGCTCGCCGAGCGAGACCACCGTAGCACCCGCCGCGCGCGCCGCGTCGACCTCGGCGTGCGAGAGACCGCCCTCGGGACCGATCACGATCGCGACGTCCTTCGCGCCCGCAAGCAGCGCGGGAAGCCGCTCGCGCAAAGCGACCCGCTCCGCCAGCTCCCATGGAACGATCAGCCGCGACCGGCCCGCCTCCGCGGAAAGAAAGGCCGCCAGACCGATCGGCGCGTCGATCGCCGGAATCGTCGCGCGCCCGCTCTGCTGCGCCGCCGAGCGCGCGAGGCGCCGCCACCGGTCGACTTTCGCGGGACCGGGATCGCCGATCGTTCGCTCGGTGACGAGCGGAACAATCCGAGCCGCACCCGCCTCCGTTGCCTTCTCGATGACAAAGTCCATCTTCGCGCCCTTGGGAATCGCCTGCGCGAGCGTCATCTGCAGCGCGGGCTCGCGCGCCGCACTTGCCCGGCGCTCGATGCGCACGTCGACGCCCTGCGCGTCGACGCGCAGGGATCCAACGAACGCGCTGCCGGTCGAGTCGAACAACTCGACCGCGTCGCCGGTCGCGCGGCGAAGCACGAGCCGCACCTTGCGCGCATCCGCACCCTGCAGCGCGACGACATCGCCAACGTCATGCGCGCCTTCGACGAAGAAGCGCGGCAGCGAGCGCTCGTCCATGTGCGCAGGAATTCGACGCTCGAGCGCGGTGGCCCGCGCTCGAGCGTCCGGTTACCGCCGGCTCAGACGATGCCGGAGCGAATTGCGTGCACTGCCGCTTGCGTGCGCGCCGAGATATTCAGCTTGGAGAAGATGCGGCTAATATGATTCTTCACCGTCTTCTCAGACAGGTTGAGGCGGGCGCTGATCTGCTTGTTCGCGAGCCCCTCTGCGATAAGCTTCAACACCTCGGTCTCACGGATCGAGAGGTCCATGATGTCTGGCTTCCCGCCTTGACTCCGCTTGCGCAGGAGCCCGCCGGCGACGCGGGGATCGACGTACGACTGGCCGCCCGCGACGACTTTCACGGCGCGGATCAGCTCGGGTGGGGAGATATCCTTGATGAGGTAGGCTTCGGCGCCGGCAGCCAATGCGCGTTGCATCGTCTCCGACGAAAGTTGCATCGAAAGGGCGCACACGCGCGCCTTGGGAGCGGCTTCGACGCAGGCTGCAAGACCGGCGGCGAAATCCTGCTGACCGTCGAGATCGATCAGGATCAGGTCCGGATTGACTGCGGACAAGGCGGCGGGATGGGGGGCGCGGTATTCGCCGACGACGGTCAACTCGGGATCGTCCGAGAGGATAGCCGCCAGCGCCTTCGCAAATAGGACCTGCGACTCAATGATCGCTGTTCGCAACACAATGCTCATAAATGCCTCGAGTAAACTCCGACCCGGGACGTAGGGAGGGGACGTGACAGTTATAGCAACTGGCGCACGGTGCGTGCTTCCCCATTATGGGGGGATTTGTAGTCAACCAAGGATGGGCCAAAAGCAGAATGCAGAGTTTATCGAGGACGACGCGGGGCTCTAAGCCCGACGAGCCTGGGACTTTCGACCTGTCGCGGGATGGCGGCAGGCTTTCGACTTTCGTTTCCACGGCGGTTTCCTCGGTCGCGCATTCGGGCTGGGTGCTCATCGCGTATGGCCCCGAGCGGTCGATCCGGGAAATCGTCTATCCGTCGGGCGCCGGCGGCCTGAGCGAGCTCGAGGAGATTGTCCGGGCCGAGCATGCGCTTCACGTGTTCGACGTCGCGGGCGAGCGCGTCGTTCGCAGCCGAGCCCCACTCGGGACCTACCGCCATGGTCTGACCGTGATCTGCGGCGACGACGACTGGACGACCGGCCTCGTCGTGCTCCTGCGCCACGAAGCGGTCGGCCGGTTCACCGAAGCCGACGTTACCGAGCTAGCCGCCGTCGCACCGTCCATATCGGCGTATCTCACGCGGCTCGGCGGCCGAGGCGCGGAGGCCGAGCTTCGCCTGCGCACGCGCTCGCAGCCGGCATTCTTCGTTTTGAACGAGCGCCTCGAAATAGAACATTTTTGGAGTTCCGACGGCGACACCCCGATCGCCGAGCTGGACGGTGTGACGCGGCTCACTCCCGCGTTCGAAGCGGCCGTGCGGACCTTGACTGCCAGGTGGTCCGTGGACGATCCGACCACGCTGCGCGATGGCGTCGCCGTGCCAGAGCCGCTCTTCGTGCTGCGCGTCGTGCCCCTGCTCGGTCCCGCCGGCCTGCGCGTCGGCGTCTCGCTCGAACGCCTGAAGACGCGCAATGCCATCCGCAGCGCCGCCCGTCGCTTCGGCCTCTCGCCACGCGAGCTCGAGGTGCTCACGCTGCTCCTCGAGGGGCGCGACACGCGCGAGGCAGCCGAGATACTTGGCATCGCGCCTTCGACCATCAACGACCACGTCAAGCGCATGCTGATCAAGACCCAGAGCCGGAACCGCGCCGAACTCGTCGCCCGCGCGCTCGGCTGGAAAGCTGACCCTAGTTAGCGGTTCGTAGCGCGCGCGAGCCGTCGGCGCGCCCAAGCCGGGACACGAAGGGCGGCGGCGTGCGCCGGGTCACGCCGAGGAGAAAGCCGGCGCCATACGCCGCCTGCACGGCCGGAAAGAATGCCAGGCACGCGGCCGTCACGGCCGCGGGCTCGCCGCCGGAGCGTCCGCGGACGACGGCTGCGAGGTACGCGAGCGCGAGCGGTACGCACGCGAGGCGCGCCGGCGAGCACAGCAGCGCGATCGCCGCGAGCAGGGCAACGGTCGGCGCGAGGTGCCGCGGGTTCGCGACCCTTGGGTGGCGGCGGACCGTCCGTCCCCGCCAGTACCCGTACCGGCCCCACTGCCGCACCGCCGAGACCGGTCCACGCGTCAGGATCAGCCGGCTCGGGAGCGCGATCCGAACGATGCGGCCGCCCGCTTCGCGCAGACGAGCGCTCAGTTCGCAGTCCTCGTTCGCCACCCAGCGCTCGTCGTAGCCGCCGAGCTTCTGGAGCACGCCGGGCCGCCAGGCGCCCAAGTAGACGTGGTCGACGTCGCGCGACTGCTCCGACATGCGGAAGGGCGCCGGGCCGAGCCCCATCGGGTTCCGGAAGAGCGCCGCGTGGACGGCGAGGCCGAACGTGCGATGGCGATGCGGCGCCGGGGCGGCGCCAACGCACCACACGCCGTCCGGCAACCGTTCGAAGGCGGCGTCGATCGCCGCGAGGTAGCCCGCGCCGTACAGCGTGTGCGCGTCGAGTCGCACGATCGCGTCTCCCGGCTGCGCGTGCTCGATGCCGCGGTTGAGCGCGGCGGGTATCGAGCGGCTGCCAGCCGTCACCAGGCGCCCTCCCACGTGGCCGGATGCGAGAAAGCGGCGCACGATGTCCGGGCCATCGTCGGTGGAGCCGTCGTCGACCGCGATCAGCGTGAACGGGCAGCGCTCGAAGCGCTGCGCCGCGATCGACGCAAGCACCGCGCCGAGGTGATTCGCCTCGTTGAGGAAGGGCATCACGAGGAGGTAGCGCTGCGCCCGGCTCACGTAGCAACGGTAGCGTCGCATCGGGCGGGGCCGAAAGTGCTATGCGGCGCTCTGTACCCAGGGGGAAGGTCCCAGAGCACGGCGCCGCGTCGCTACATGCGGGTGGTCCTAGAGTCCCTGCCGAGCGGGTGTTCTGGGACTATTAGCGACCTTCGCACGAGGCGTATCCTCACAGGGATGCGACATCTCTTGGGAGCGACGCTCGCGCGGGTTGTTCCTGCGCTCCTTCTCTGTGCGATCATCGTTGGTGCCCTGCCCATCGCGGCTGGCGCGATGTCCACCGACTATCACATTCGCGCCGGCGACGAACTCAGCGTGACCGTGTACGGCGAACCGAACATAACATCGGCGGCCGTCGAGGTGCTGCCGGGCGGTGGCATCGTGCTGCCGCTCGCAGGCCAAGTCCACGTCGGCGGCATGACGCCGACGCAGGCCGGTTCCGCCGTCACTGCGGCGCTTGCCAAGTATCTCAAGCATCCGTCGGTCACGGTTGCCGTGGCGAAGGAAGGCCCAGTCGAAGTCCTCGTGCTGGGCAACGTCAAGACCCCGGGGAAGTACGAGCTGCAACCGCAGAGCCGCCTCACCGACGCGATCGCCGCTGCCGGCGGCCTCGGGACCGTCGACGGCGACTATCCGGTCGCGCGCGTTGCCGGGCTGGACGGCACGGTGGAACAGGCGTCGTTGCAGTCGCTGCTGCACGACGGCGACCTCGCGCTCAACCTGAAGATGGAAAACGAAACGACCGTGTACGTGCCGAGCCCGCTGACGCTCAACGTGCAAGTGATTGGTGCCGTCGAGCACCCCGGCGACGTCATGATCCATCCCGGCGATCGGCTTTCCATGGCGATCGCCCGCGCCGGCGCGAGCCCAACGGTCAACGCGGACCTCAACCGCGTGACGGTGCGGCGTTCGGAGCCCGACGGAACGGTGCAGACGACGACCATCAACTTATATGAGGTCCTGCGCAAGGGCGACCTCTCCAAAGACATGACCCTGGAAAAAGGCGACCTCGTCTACGTCCCGCAGGGCCAGGGGAAGCGCGACGTCGTGTCGCCGTTCGCCAACTTGCTCATCGGCCTTCGCTCACTCATCGGCCTGTAGTCGGAGACACCGCCACATCATGTTGAACTTGCCGGACGAGAACGGGCCGCGGATCGTGGCCGCCGGGGACGGCGATCTCCCAAGCATCGCGAGCCCGGCGCAGATGGCCGCGCTGGCCTCGTTTTCACAGCAGGATGCCGACGCCGACGTCCGCCGCTTCTGGCGCGCGCTATGGCGCCGCCGCTACCTGTTACTTGCCGTCTTCGTCGGTTTCTTCGCGGCCGTGACCGCGTTCACGGTCGTACAGCCCAAGCACTACACGACCGCGGTCAAGCTGATCGCGGGCAACACGTCGCAGGCAAGCGCGGGCGCAGACACGACGCTGCCCGTCCTCAACGCGCTGTTGACGCAGGGCGGCGTCCAGACGTCGGAGACCTACGCCGAGCTGCTGCACGAAACGCCGATCGCCACCGAAGTGCTCGCACAGCTCAAGCTGCCCCTCGCACCGGGCGCTCTGCTCTCGCACGTCTCCATCAAGCCGGTCACGAACACGAACATCATCGCAGTGTCCGTCACGTGGCCCGACCGCCAGCTGTCCGCGCAGATCGCAAACGCGTTCGCGAACGTGTTCGTCGATCACGAGCGAAAGCTGATCTCGCGCCAAGCGGATTCGGTCCTGTCGTTTCTCCAGGAGGAGCTGCCGCAGGCGCAGAGCCACATGCGCGCCGCGCAGAACGCGCTGGCCGCGTATGAGGTGCGCAGCGGCATCACCGACCTGCAGCAGCAGACGCAAGACCAGGTTTCGCAGCTGGCAGCCCTCGACACGAAGGAGCAGGCCGCCGAGATCGCCGCGCGCGCGGCGCAGGCCCAGCTCAATTCCGTGGCCGGGCTGCTTGCGGCAACCCCGCAGACGATTGTCGGTCAGCAGGACGTGTCCCGCGATCCTGTGACCTCGCAGCTCGACCAGCAGATCTCGCAGGCCGAGGTCGACCTGAACTCCGCGCGCCAGCAGTACACCGACAGCCACCCGCTCGTGCTCTCGCTGCGCCAGAAGCTCGCGCAGCTGCAGAAAGAGAAGGCGACGCGCCCCGAGCTCGTGACCGCGCAAACCCAGAGCATCCCGAACCCGACGTACCAACAGCTCAAGGAGCAGCAGGCGAACCTCGAGGCGCAGCTCGCGGCCGCCGAGTCCGAACGCGTGACGGTGCGCGGACAGAAGGTCGCCGCGCTCCCGGCGCTGCGCGCCCTTCCGGAAACGTCGCGGCGCATCGGCGATCTCCAGCGCGAGACGAAGTCCGCGGAGGCCGTCTACACGGCGCTCGAGCAGAAGTACCAAGACGCCCTGATCGCGCGAACGACGGCCCTGAGCGACGTGACGATCACACAACCCGCCGATCCGAATGCTGCGACCGTCTCGCCGAACGTGCCGTTCAACCTGACGCTGGCCGCAATCATCGGCCTGGTGCTCGCGATCTCGACGGTGCTGGTGGTGGAATACTTCGACGACCGGTTCCGCGACGAGCACGAAGTCAAGGAGCGCCTGGGCCTGCCGGTGCTCGCGACGATTCCACGCGTCGACCCCGACGACAGCAAGACCAACGCCTGGGTCCAGCCCCTCTCCGTCGAATCGTTCTTCCAGCTCGTCGCATCGCTGCGCTATTCGTCCAGCCACCCGCCGCGCGTCATCGCCATCACGAGCCCGGAGCAATCCGACGGAAAGTCGACGATCGCGGTCAACACGGCGATCAGCATGGCGTCGATGCACGCCCGCGTGCTCGTCGTCGACGCGGACCTTCGCCGCCCCAGCATTCACACGAAGCTCGGGCTCGAGAACGACCGTGGCTTGTCGGACGTCCTGGTGGGGGCGGTGCCGCTCGGCGAGGCCGTGAAGCCGACGCCGCACGAGGGCGTCTGGGCGCTCACCAGCGGCCGTCGCGCACCCAATCCCGTCGCGCTCCTCCAGGGCGAGAGCTTCGACCGCATGCTCGACGAGGCGCGCGAACACTTCGACGTCGTCATCCTCGACACGCCTGCGCTCCGCTCGATCGTCGACAGCGTCGTCCTCAGCGTGAAGGCGGAGGGCACCGTGCTCGTCGTCTCGTCGGCACGCTCCAGCGGCCGCTCGGTGCGCAACGCGCTCGCGAAGCTTCGCAGCGTTCGCACGCTCAATCTCCTCGGTGTGGTCCTGAACGAGGCCCGGCCCGACGCGACCGACTACTCCGATTACTACCTCGGCAGCGGCCAGACGCTGACCCTGCCCGCAGCGTCGCTTCACTAGCGTATGCTCGCCTCGTCACCGTCGAAGACGCTTCGCCTGATCGTGGTTCAGCCCGAGCAGCGCGTCGCCGAGGCGCTGGCGATGGTCGTCTCGCACGATCCGGCGATCCACATCGTCGAGACCGTGAACGACGTCGACGACGCGCGCCTCGGCGCGAATCATGCGGACCTGATCCTCCTGGACGGCGACGAGCTGGGCAGTGCCCTCGAGCGCGCGATCGCGACCTGCGAGCGCGCGGCGCCGCTCGCCCGCGTGTGCGTGCTCTCCATTCGCTCGCGCGCGGACGATCTGCGCCGTGCCCTTGCCGCGCGGGCGGACGCCTACATCGTCAAGGATTTTACACCGGTGGCGTTCTGCGCGATCCTACGCTCCGTGGCGAGCGGCTATTACTATGCCGACCCTCGGATCGCCGGAGCGATGTTGCGCCGCCGCTCGATGCGCTCGGCCGTGACGGGCGAACTCTCGGGGCGCGAGAACGAGATCGTACGTCTCATCGCGGCCGGTCTCTCGAACCGTGACATCGGCGCGCGCCTGTCGCTCTCCGAGAAAACGGTCAAGAACCACGTCAGCCACATCTTCACGAAGCTCAAGATCTCGGCTCGTTCGCACGTCGCCGTTTATGCGATTCGCAGTGGCCTCGTTTCTTAACACGATGGCGCCGGCATACGATGAGCGCTCCGTCGTTCGCACGTACGTGATCGAACCGCAGACGACGTTCGTGCCCTTTCTCGAGCGAGCGCTCGGGGAAGCAGGGCTCGACGTCGTGGCCGTGTCCGCCGGCGTCGACTCCGAGCGCATCGCCCTCGCGAAGCCCGATGCCGTGGTCGTCGACGTCGACTTCGTCGAGAAGGGCGGCCCGAACGCCCTGTGCCAGGTGCGTGCGGCCGCTCCGCACGCGACCATCCTGGCGTACACGGCGAGCGACGACGCCGCGTTCTCCGCGATCTGCACGATCGCCGGTACCGACGCCCTCATCGCGAAGTCGTCCGGCGCGGGCGAGTTCGCTGCCACCGTTCGGCGGACGCTTGCGGCGCGGCGGCGCACTGGGCGGAGCCGGGAGTGAGCCCCGGCGCGCGAGCGCTACCGATCTCCGTGGTCATCCCCGCGCACGACGCCGCTGCGACCATCGCGCGTGCCGTCGAGAGCGTCCTGCGCCAGACGTGCCGCCCCGCGGAAATCATCGTCGTCGACGACGGGTCGCGAGACGCGACGGCAGCGGTGGCGCGCACGAGCGGCGCGAGCACCGTCGTCTCCCAGGCGTGCGGGGGGCCGGCCGCCGCACGCAACGCCGGCGTCCGCTTGTGCTCGCAGCCGTGGATCGCGCTGCTCGATGCCGACGACGCGTGGAATCCGCACAAGCTCGAACGGCAATGGGGCGCGCTCCTGTGGGCGACGCTGCGCGACGACGCCGCGCCGGGCGTCGTCATGGCCGACTACCGCGTGTTCCACGGTGCGAGACGACTCGCGCCCACGGGGCTTCAGGCGAACTCGCTCTTCCGCCGGATTCCCAAGGAGCGAATCGGACCGGGGATCGCGGTGCTGCGTCGTCGCCGCGCGCTACCGTTCATGCTCGAAGGCAACGTCCTCTGTCCGTCGACGCTCCTCGTCGAGCGCAGCCTGCTGACGGGCGATCTTGCCTTTGACGAGCAGTTGCCGCGGACGCGCGAGGTGTATGCGGCCGAGGATTGGGAGTGGACCATGCGCGCCGCCGCACGCAGCGACGTGCTCGTGATCGAGGAGCCGCTGGTCGACCGGTTCGAATCCCCCCACGGTCTGTCGGGTGATCCGGTTCGCCTGTGCCGCGGCGACCTCGTGCTCACGCAGCGGGTGATCTCGGAGCCGCAGCGCTACTTCCCCGGCGCGGCACAGATCGCGGCACGCCGGCGCTCGCGCCAGCACTGGCTGGCTGCAGTCACCGCCTGCCGCCGCCTCGACGTGAGCAGCGCGCGGCGATTCCTCGTCGAGGGTCAGGCCGAGCGCTGGACCGCCGCAGGCTCGGTGTTCCTGGCGCTGCTGCGCGCGCTCGACCACGGTCCAGGTCGGCTGGCGCTCCGGGCGTCGAGAACGGTCTGGCGGCTGCGCCCGAAGGTTTCGTAGGAGCCCTGCACGGCGGACTGCTGTCGTTCGCGCACGCAGACGTTGCGCACGACGAGCGCGAGCGAGAAGCACAGCCACGGATACTTGAACCACAGCAGATCCAAGCTCAGCGCGTCGACGAACAGAGCGACGCACGCCGCTTCGACGGCGATACGCCATGGATAGAGCGCGTTCGTGCGGGCGACGACCGACGGTTCGCGCCACGTGCGATACCAGGCGAAGGCCACGAGCGCGAAGCCGACGATGCCGGTCTCGACGATCGACTGCGCGATCAGGTTGTGCCCGACACGCGACCAGCCGGTAAACGAGTGCTCGTAGACCGTCAGAAACACCCGGTCGTACGTGGCGGGAAACGCGCCGAACCCGGCGCCGTACAACCAGTGGAAGTGATCCATCGCCGCAGCGAACGCGACCCGCCACACGGAGAAGCGGCCGCTCGCATCGCCCTGCGTCGGGTCGCTGAAGCGCTCCCAGACGAGCGGATACGCGAAGCTGATCGCGAGGCCCACGGCGCCCAGCGTCACGACCTCGCGAATCCGCTTCGTGCGGATCCCGAGGTACACGAGCATGACCGCGACGGAGATGATCGCACCGCGCGAACCCGAGAGCAGCACGCCGATCGCCATCACGGCGAATGCGAGGCCGAACAGGGCACGCCGCGCGTTCGACCGCGTGAGCAGCAGCGCGGACGCCGCGATCGCGATCGGCAAGAGAAAATTTGCGGCAAAGTGGTTCGGGTCGACGAAGATGCCGGATGCGGTCTGGAACGAGACGCGATTGTCGCTCGCGGCGTGTGCCACGCTCACGTGATCGTAGATGCCGTAGATCGACGCGCAGACGCCGACGGCGACCACGATCGTGAGCAGCCCGAGCAGCTCGCGGCGCGTCGCCGGGTAGACGGCGATGACGGTGAAGAGCCCGAACAGCGAGAGCATCTGCGTCACGGCCGGTGTCGTCAGCCGGGGATCGATCGTCCACAGCGCGGTCGCCGCGATCCAGACCATCGCCAGCAGCCAGCCGCCCCAGGCCCACCCGGGGCGGACGGCGCCACGGCGCGCGTACGTCGCGATCAGCAGGGCGGCCGCCGACGCGAGACCGAGCAGGCGCGCGATCGTGCTGCCCGATCCCGAGACGAACAGGATACTGTCGAACGGGATCACGGCCACGTACAGGCCGAACGGAAAGACGAGGGGTGCGCGCGCCGCGAGGAACGCGGCGATCGGCAGCAGGCCGATGCCCGCCGCGATCGCGACGCCCGTGGTGCCCGAGACGAAGAGCGCGGCCAGCACCAGCAACCCGAAAGCAGCCGCAACGACGACCGCCGCGCGGCGCGCAGCGGGACGCGAAGCGAGGGGAGCCAACGCGGCCAGCACGCACCCATCGTAGACGACGCGCCGTATAGGCGAAAAGGGCCCCGCGACGGTGCCGTTGGTCCGAAGGTCCCCTCGCGCGCGCCCCGCAGTCTTCCACGATATGGCGCACACCCAGACCATCGAACCCGTCCGCCTCACGGACCAGCAGCTCGTTCGCTACGACATGGATTTCATCGACGACGAGCTGTTCGCATCGATCACCGGTTGCATCGACGCGCAGCTCGGCCCAGAGTTCTCCTTCGTCGACGTCGGCGGCGGCATCGGCGGCTTCACGGACCGCCTGCTCGCGGCCTATCCGGGCGCGCGCGGCGTCGTTCTCGACAACGCGCCGGCGCTGCTCGATAAGAACGAACGCAGCGACCGCAAGACCCTGGTGCTCGCGGGCGCCGAAGAACTCGACCGGATCTTCGGGGCCGAACGCTTCGACATCGTCTTCCTCAACTATGCACTGCACCACTTCGTGCTCCCGTCGTACGGTGCGACGCGCCGCCTGCAGCGCAGCGTGCTGTCGGCCTCGCGCGGGTTGCTGACGGAGCGCGGCGCCGTCTCCCTGTGCGAGAACATGGCGAACGGGCGCTACCTGCCGAACCTTCCCGGACGCCTCGTCTTCGGGATGACGTCACTGCGCGCGCTCGCGCCGCTCGTGCGCAGGTTGGGTGCGAACACCGCCGGAACCGGCGTGTGCTTCAACGCGCGTTCGACATGGTACGCCGACCTTGCCGACGCCGGCTTCGCTGTCGATCACTACAGCGAGCGCAGCTGGTCGGGTCAGCTGTCGACGTTGAAGCGAACGCTGCTCACGATCGACCGTTGGACGGGAGCCCACGTCTGGGCGACACCGCTCAGCACGGCGCGCAGCCGCGGCGGGACGTCCGACGGACGCACGATCAGCACGTCGCGAGCGGACAGGCCGTAGGTGCGCGCCACGTAGCGCAGCTTGACGACGTACGACACCACGAACGTCGCGGTGTCCGCGACGGCGACCCCCCCGGACCCGAAGAACTTCACGCCGACGAGCGACAAGACCGCGCCGAGCGCGAAGAACGATCCCTCGAACCCGAAGAGCAGCCCGGGGCGCCCCGCCCGCACGGCGATGAAATACGACAGGGCTGCGTCGGCGCTGTAGCACACGACGCCGGGCAAGAGCAGGCGGAGCACGAGCCCCGACTCGGCGAAGGCCTGGCCGTAGACGTGCACGATGAGCCATGGCCCGACGACGAACAGCGCGGCGGCGCCGACGGCCTGGGTTGCGACGAGCGTGCGCACGATGCGCGCCAGCAAGCGAACGGCTTGGTCCAGCGGCCGCGTCGTCAGCCGGCCGGTCGCCGCCCACGTCAGGGCGTTGCTCACCTGAAAGAGCAGCTCCGCCGTTGCGACGGCGAGCGTGTAGATGCCAAGCTCGCGGGCACCCAGGCATGCGGCGACGACGAGGACGTCGACGCGCCGCGACAGGAACGTGACGCCCGCCGACAGCGCGGCCTTCGACGCGAAGGTCACCTGGTCGCGCACGAACGTGCGCTCGCGCAGCCGCGGCCGTGCCGCCAACAGGTCGGGTAAGCCGGCCGACGCGATCAGCGCCGCGAGGGCGTACGACGTCACCCACACGGCGAGCGCCACCTGCACGCTGGCGTGGAGGAAGGCGACGAGCACGAACGTAACGAGCGGACCCGCGACATTGATCGTCGCGGTGTTGATGATGTTCGAGGTCTCGATCCGGTCGCGAAGCTGATAGATGACGCCGATGCTCTGGACGTACAGCGCGAACGGGAACGCGAGCGCGTTGAAGAGATAGGCCGGCTGATCCGGGTTCGCGAGCCACAGCGCCCCGAACGTGGCCGAACCGGCGAGGCCGGCCGCGATCGCGACGGCGCGCGCGAGCCCCCACGCGTCGCGCATCGCATGGCCCTTCGCGCCGGCCTGATGCGCGACCGCGGCGCGGATGCCCTCGGCGGCTGCGATGGCGAACGCGATCAGCGTGCCTGCATAGACCCAGACGCCGCGCCCCTCCGGCCCGAACGTTCGCGCGATGGTGATGCCGGTCGCGATGAGGGCAACCTGCCCGAGCACCTGCGTGGCGAGCGTGTGCAGCGCCTGGCGGGTCAGGCTGCGCCGGCGGGGCGCGGCGGCGTCAGGCCGCTCGATGAAAGAGGAACTCCGCGAGCGTCTTGACGAGGATCGACGCGTCGAACAGCGGCGACCAGTGCTCGATGTACTCGAGGTCGTACGCGAGACGCTCGCCGATCCGCGAGGCGTCGATGTCGCGCCGCATGTTGACGTGGGACCAGCCCGTGATGCCGGGCCGGACCACTTGGCGCTCGTCGTAGCGCTTCAGTTCGCGCCGGAACTGGTCGACGAACGCGGGGCGCTCGGGCCGCGGCCCCACGAGCGCCATATCCCCGCGAACGACGTTGAATAGCTGCGGCAGCTCGTCGAGGCTGGTGCGGCGCAGGAAGCGGCCGAGGCGCGTCGCGCGCGCGTCGGCGGGCATGGCCCAGACCGGACCCGTTCCACGTTCCGCGTCGGGCGGCATCGTGCGAAACTTGATGATGTCGAACACGCGGCCGTAGCGTCCGACGCGCGTCTGCCGATAGAGCACGGGGCCTCGCGAATCGAGCGCGATCGCGATGGCGATGGCGGCGAGCAGCGGCGCGAGCACGACGATCGCCGGAAGGGCGATCGACAGGTCGGCGACGCGCCGCGCGAGGTCGACCCCCGGCCGACACACCTCGAGCGGGCGTGGGCAGACGAGACCGAGGTTCCCGTGACGGCGCACGCGCACGTCGAAGCCTTGCACGCGCGCCGGCATCGCCGCGAGTGCCAGCGTCATGCCACGAGCCTGCGTCGCGCGCAGCATCTCGCGGACCGCTCGCGCCGACACGCACTCGGTGACGAGCAGCATGCCGCACCCATGGTCGACCGCGCGTTCGAGCAGCGGCTCGACGCGCGGCGCGATGGGTCCGGCGGCCACGACGTCGGAGAAGTCGTCGAGCGGTAGGCGCCATGCGGATTCGCGCTCGTCGAGGGGCAGTTCACGCGCGACGGTCGCGACGCCGTCCGGCGACCCGACGACCGCAATCCGAGGCGTCTCGACGCCGACGGTCGCGCGGAGCGAATGCATGAACGCGCGGAGGACGCCGACGCCGACGGCGCTCGTCACCGCTAAGATGACGAGCGTCGGGCGCGGCACCCAGAGCGCCGGAATCGAGGCGAGCGCGAACCCGGGTATCGTTCCGAGACCGATCGCAGCCACCGCGGAGTAGACCTCATCGAGCGGCGACGCGTTGAACGAGCGCCGGTAGAGCCCGAAACGCTCGAAGAGGAAGAGCCAAACGCCGCAGACCGCGAGCGGCGCGACGAGGGCGTTCGGATGCGTGCGGACCCCGTCGAGCCCCCCACTGCCGAGCGCGAACGCGATCGCCGCGCAGAGCACGAGCATCCACGCGTCGGCTGCGAAGAGCAGCATCGCCCAGCCCAAACCAAAAGAAACCAGTGCAGGCCGGGTGCGATCGCGCGCTGGAGCATACGCGATGGCCTCGGCACTTCTCGGCTGCACGCTGAGCATGTCCCGCTCATGCTAGCATCGCGGACGCCGGGCCCGGAGGGCCCAATGGCACCACGGGTCCCGGAGACTTGCAGCGGACCCGCGGGCTCATCTACCGTGCGGCCCATGGGACCTTTGACGGTGTTGCCGTCGGCGTCGGTCACTACGAGCGTGGTGGCCGCTGGGCTACGATGGGCGCTGAACGCACGCTCCTGCGAGGGCCGGGCATTGATCGTCAATCTCTACGTCGACCACATGGCTAGCACGCGACCGCAGTCCGCCGAGGATGTGTGGAACGAGACGCACGTCCACTCCGGAATCTACGCCGATGCCGCGCGCAAGCTCGGTCTCACGCCGAAGGAGTACGACCAGTTCCGCAACGACCTGCTCGACGGCAAGGCGATCTACGTGCGCCTTCCGAGGCACCTGGACGGGATGGCCGGCTATCGCAACGGGCAAGTCTACGTCGTTCGTCACGCCGTCATCACCACGCCGAACGTCATGGGTTGGGAAGTGACCCTCGCGAACGGCGCGCACATCTACGTGCCGCAGGCCTGCGGGAATCTCTCGTTGCTCCGCCTGCCGGTCGTCGCGAAGAAAGTCGTTCCTCCGAAGCACGTCTACACGGTCGCGCGCCGGGTCGTCCCGACGCCGGCGCCCGCCGCGACCCCGGTGCCCGAGACGCAAGTCGCAATCCAGCCGCCGGCCGCGGTCGCTCCCGTCGCGGCCGCAGTTCCGGCCGTCACCGCGCTCTCCAAGGGGCCGTGGTGGCTCGGCCTGCTTCCGTTGCCGTGGCTGTTCAACGGCGGCGGCGGCACGCAGCCGGCACCGTGCTCCAACGGCTCGAACGCCGACGGCGTCTGCCAGCGGACGAGTTCGACCTCGCGCTAGCGACCGTCGCTTTCTAGGCCGAGGCGGGAACCGTTTCCCATGGGCGCGTTCGCACGCCCGGGGACTCGCCGGCGCGCCGGGCGTGCTCGCCGACCGACACCACGTCGAACGCGCCCGTCAGCGCGTGTAGCGCGCGCATCAGCACCGCTCGCTTGCGCTCGCGCGGCAAACCCATAGCGGGGAAGAACGCGAGCTGCGGAGCGTCGGTCGCATCGAGCAGATCGAGTGGGTGCAGGAGCAGCGACGGACCGATGCCGAACGCGCGGCACGCCGCGAGCGCCGCGCGGAAGTACGCGATCGCGGCGGGCGTGGAGCGCGTCGCGAGGTACAGCACGTAGCTGAAGTGGATCGGTACCTTTAGGACGGGGAACGTCGTGACCGGCATTTCGACGAGCGAATGGCCATCCAGGTCCCAGAGGTACGGGCGCAACGGGCGCAGGCCGTCCGCGAGCGTGCCGAACAGCGCATCCCGCTGCTCGCGCTCCTCCGAGGACAGGCGCGCCGTCATGAAATAGTACGCGCGCGCGAGCGGCCCGATGTACGTCGGGAACGTCGACGCGTCGTACGCGTAGTTCCGTCGCACGAGCGCCTCCAGCGTCGCGCGCGAGAGGCTGTACCCCGGCCCGCGGAAGCCGCGCGGCGCGACGCCGGTCGCATCGGCGATGGCGGCGTGCGCCGACCCGATCTCCTCGTCGACCTTGTCGGCGTCGTAACTTCCGAGCCACGGTTCGTGGTGGAACGAATGGTTGCCGATCTCGTGGCCGGCTTGCGCGATCGAGCGCAGCACCGCGCGGCTCTCCGGCAGCGCCGCGTCCTGCCCGACGATGAACACCGTCACGCGGACGCCCAGCTGGTCGAACAGCTCGAGGAATCGCGGCACGGCGACGTCGAGGTACGACGGGAACGACGCCCATCCAGAGTCGCCGCGCGTCTTCATGTACGACCACGCATTGTCCAGGTCGAGCGACAGGCTCGCGGTGGGACGGCTCACCGGTGGCGGCACCTGCTCGGGCGCGTTCATCGCGACCGCACGGCGCTCGCGGCGGAGAGCACGCGGCCCGCGAGCTGCAACGTCTCGTCGACGTTGAGCGTCCCGTTCACGATGTGCGCGGAGTTGGCGAGAAACAGCCCAGGCACCGATGTCGCAATCGGCGGCAGGCGGCGCGAATATCCGAGCGTGGCGACGGGGAACACGCGACGGACCTTCGAGACGCGCGCCGCGCGGACCGCCGTAGCGCGAAACGACGGATACACCCGCTCCAGGGCCGCGGTGAAGGCTGCGACGATGTCCTCGTCGGAGCGATCGAAGAGCGGGTCGTCCGGGCTCGCGTACTTCGGGAGGTAGGCGAGCGCAGCGCCGTTCCACTCGCGGCGGTTGACGACCGCGGACATGTCGATGACGGCGCTGAACGGCACCCACTCGTCGGTCAGGTTTGTAATGTAATAGGGCCCCAGCGGCGCGTCCATGAGCAGGGAGACGCACACGACGCCCATGTACGTCTTCTCCAGCAACCGCGCGCGCTCGTCGTCTGCGAGGCCGGTGCAGACGTTCGCTGCGTACGGCGCGGGGAGCGTCACGAACGCACGATCGACGCGCATGGCGGCGCCGCCGGCCTCGACGCTCAGCGCGCCGTCGTCGCGCACGATGCTCGCGACCTGCGTCGCGGGACGGAGCACCACACCGGCCGCGGCGAGGCGCTGCGTGAGTGCATCGACGATCCGCGCGTAGCCGCCCGGGACATACCCGAACTGCTCGCGCCCGACGCCCGCTCGCCGCGCGCCGTAGAGGCGCGCGATGATCGCCCAGATGAACGCGGCCGACGCCGTCTGATACACGTCGCCGAGCTTCGCGCGAAGCAGCGGCCGCCAAATCTTCTCGAACGTCTTGCGCCCGGAGAGCCGCGTGAGCCACCGGTCGACGGGCACATCCTCGAGCGGCACGCCGTCGCGGATGCGCGATCCGTAGAGGATCGTTCCGCCCAAGCGCAGCTTGTCGATGAGTCCGAGCGGAGGGAAGCGCAGGAACTCGACCGCGTTCGAGAGCGAGTGCAGGCGTCCGTCGGTGAAGAAGCCCGTCCGCGGGGATGCCCACTCGATCGACTCTTCCAGCCCGAGTTCCGCGAGAAGGCCGCGCAGCGTCCGGTCGGAGCGCAGGATCACGTGGTAGTGACGGTCCCACGTCACATCGCCGATGCTCCACGGGCTGGCGAGCCCGCCGAACCCATCGGCTGCCTCGATCAGGGTGACGTCGGATCCCGCCTGCCGCAGGCGCAGCGCAAGCACCATACCGAGCATGCCGCCGCCGACGACCGCGACGCGATCGCCTCCCGTTACCGGCGGACGCTCCAACGTGGCGTTCACGCTTCCTCGAGCGCGCCGCCGACGACGCGGTACGGCAGGCCGCAGGCATCGCACACCAGCGGTCCGTCGGGAGCAGGTTCGGCGGGCCCAAAGCGCACGATCGGCACGCCGCAGCGGCACACGAATCCGCACGGGCGCGCGGGGTGCCCCAGCGCCAACACGAAATCGCCGATCGACTTCGTCACGAGCGACCCCATGCCGATCATCGCGAAGCGGCCGATGCGCAGGTCGTTCCCGATGGTGCACGCGGCGCCGATCGTCGCGCCGGCACACACGAGCGTCGGCAGCGTATGCTCGTCGGGCTCCGAGGGACGGAGCGTGGAGAGATCCGGAGTGGTCGCGCGTGGGAAACGGTCGTTCGTGAAGACGGTGCCCGCGCTGATCATGACGCCGTCCTCGATCGTCACGCCGGCGCAGATGTACACGAACGCGTTGATCTTGACCCGATCGCCGATCCGGGTTGCGCCCGCCACGTAGGTCTTCTCGCCGACGATGCACTGCGACCCGATGCGCGCGCCGCTGCGCAGGTGGACGCTGTCCCAGACCGACGTGTCCTCGCCGATTTCGACGCCGGTCTCCACCAGCGCACTCGGATGGATGCGCGGGGCGCTCAAAGTACGCACACGCTTAGGCGAACGCGACCGCGCCCGCGCCACGGACCTCCGGGGGGCCGCCGACCGGCTGCGATGCGATCGTGACCCAACGCTCCCTCGCCAGCGAGGCGTACGCCGCTTCGATCGCTGCGACCGATGCCAGACCGTCGTCCAGCGCAGCGCGGCCGGGAACTCCCGTGCGCACGGTTCCGACGAAATCGTCCACCTGACCGGCGAGCGCGCTCACGGCGTCGTACCCGTTGCCGAAGGCCTTCCACGATTCGTCGCCTTCGCCGCGATACAGGGATTCCTGCCAGCCAAGCGAGATGCGGCCACGCGTTCCCGCGATCTGCACGTAATACGGCGACGTCGGCGGTGCCGACCACGAGAGGCCGATCGTCGCGTACGAACCGTCGGCGGACCGCACGAACAGCTGCACCGTCTCTTCGACGCCCAAGGCCTGCGGGCGCGAACCCTCGGCGGCGCTGAGCGAGTCGAGCGGGCCCAGCAGGTAGCGCACGATGTCGAGTGCGTCCGCGCCGTAGTCGAGCAACACGCCTCCCGTGCCGGCGCGACGCGACTGATCCACGACCATGCTGAACTCGGTAGCGACAACGATGATATCCCCGAGCACTCCGAGGCGCAGCAGGTTGCACGCCCGCTCGACGTCGGCTGCGTAGCGAAACTTCGTCGACATCGCGAGCACTGTTCCGCTCGCACGGGCCGCCTGGCACATCGCCCACGCGCCTGCGCGGTCGACAGCGAGCGGGCGCTCGCAGAGCGCATGAACTCCCGCTCGCGCGGCGGTGATCGCCGCATCCGCATGCCCTTCGGGTGGCGTGCAGACGACGACCGCGTCAAGGGCGACGGCAGACATGAGGTCTTCGAACGACGCCAGCCACGGCACGCCGGCAGCATCGGCGAACGGCTCCGCCGTGCACCCGTCCGGGTCAACGACGCCCACGAGCTCCGCGCCTCGCACGCGAGCGATGGCGGCAGCATATGCCCGAGCCGCACTGCCCGTTCCGATCAGCCCGAAGCGCAGCGCGTCCCTCACGCCGACGCGCGGGCAATCTTTGACGACCGCCGGCAGGCTATTGCCGCGGTGCGAAGGGCACGAACCATGAAATCCTCGCGGGAGCACGACGAAGGGAATAGGCGCGGGAACGCCTTCGCACCATGCTACCGGAGGCACGGGCCGCCCGCGTGGGCCCCTACGCGCCGGGCAACGGGTCTTTTAGGGAAGCCCTACTCGGTCTTGAACGCGTCCTTCACGCGGTCGAAGAACGACCGCTCTTCTACCCGGTCGGCCGCGAGCGCGGCGTATTCTTCGAGCAGCTCGCGCTCCTGCCGCGACAGTTTCGACGGGACGACGACGTGCATGGTCGCGTAGAGGTTCCCGCGCGCGGACCCGCGGACGCTCGGCATGCCCCGCCCCGGAAGGCGAGACGTCGACGCGTTCTGCGTTCCGGCCGCGATCGGGACCTCGATCGGGCCGTCGAACGTCTCAATGGTCAGCGTTCCACCGAGTGCGGCCTGTGGAAACGAGATCGGAACGTCGGTGTACAGATCCAGCCCTTCGCGGCGGAAGCGCGGATCGCGGGCGACGCCGAGGTACACGTACAGATCGCCAGGCGGCCCGCCGCGCGCGCCACCCTCCCCATGGCCCGCGAGGCGAATGCGACTTCCGTCGTCGACGCCGGGGGGGATTTTGACCGAGACGGAGCGCTGACGCTCGACGCGGCCACGGCCGCGGCACGCCGTACATGGCGTGGGAATGATCGTTCCCTCGCCGTTGCAGGCGCCGCAGGCGCTTTGCGTGACGAATTGCCCGAGCGGTGTGTGACGCGCGGTGCGCACGACACCCGATCCGCCGCACCGCTCGCAGGTCCGCACGAGCGTCCCTGGTTCGGCACCGCTCCCGTGACACGTTTCGCATCCTGCCAGATGGTTGAACGAGATCGACCGCTCGGCCCCGTGATACGCTTCCTCGAGCGATATGCCCAGGTCGTAGCGCAAGTCGGCGCCACGCGCGGGCCCGGCGGGCCGCTGCTGCTGTGTCTGCGCGCGCGAGCCGCCGAAGAACATGTCGAAGAGGTCGCTGAAGCCCTCCGTTTGGCCGAACGGACCGAAGCCGCCGCCGCCGCCGTTCGTTCCCGCATGGCCGAAGCGATCGTAGGATTGGCGCTTCTGCGGATCCGAGAGCACCTCGTACGCTTCGTTGATTTCCTTGAAGCGGGATTCGGCGGTCGTCTTGTCCGCGGCGACGTCGGGGTGGTGCGTGCGGGCGAGCTGTCGGTACGCGCGCTTGATGTCGGCATCGCTGGCGCCGCGATTGACGCCGAGGATTTCGTAGTAGTCGGTCGCCACGCGCTAGCGGATCTCCGAACCGGCAAAATGATCGTCGAGTGATGCCGCCGTGCCCGTCGCGAGCGCGAGGATGCGCGCATACGGCATCCGCCGCGGGCCGAGGATCGCGAGCAGCCCGACGCCGTTCTCACCCATGTGATACGGAACCGTCACGAGGCTGCACTCCGTGATCTCATCGGAACCCAGTTCGTGACCGATCTTCACCGTGGCGGCTTCACCATGGAACGAACCGGCGACGAGCTCGTACAGGCTCTTCTGCTCCTCCACGATCCGCAGGATGCCGCGCAGCTTGCGCAGGTCCTGAAACTCGGGCTGATCGAGCAAATGCTGCGCGCCGCTCGAAGCGATTGCCGGTTCGTCGACCTCACGCGCTCCGCGAAACGCGCCGTCCACCGCGCCGACGAGGTCGTCGCCGAGTCCCGCCGCCGCGACGGCCTGCGCGATTAGCTCGCGCGTGACGTCGCGCAGAAGCAGGCCGCCGAGCGCTGCGTTGAGGCGGTTGGAGAGGCGCGTGAGGTCATCGGCCGACACGTCCGGCGCGAATTCGAAGAGGTTCTGGCTACCAACGCCGAGCGACGTGACGATGACGGAGAGCCCGGTCCGCGGTGAGAGCCAAATCAATTGCACATGACGGAAAGTTTGCTTGTCGCGCGCGGGCGCGACCACAAACGCGAGGTTCTTCGAAAGCTGCCCGAGGATCCGGGTGGCCTGTTCGATGATCTCGTCGAGCTCGCGGCTGGCTCGGCGGAACTCGTCGCGGATGCGGCGCTGCTCGTCGACCGCCAGGGTCTCGGGGCTCATGAGTTCATCGACGTACACCCGGTAGCCGGCGTCCGAGGGGATCCGTCCCGCGGACGTGTGGGGCTGCACCAGGTAGCCGCCTGCCTCCAACTCGGCCATTTCGTTGCGGACGGTCGCTGAGCTGACGCCTAAGTTGTACTTCTGAGTAAGCGTGTTGGATCCGACCGGCTCCGCCGTCGCCACGTACTCGTAGACCACGGTGGCCAGGATGAAGGCCTTCCTCTTGTCCAGTTCGGGTTTCTCGTTCTTCATGGGCCCTTGCGCCGGGGCAGCCTTAGCAGTCCGCACCGGAGACTGCTAGATTCTCCCTACCGTAGCAAACCCACGTTCGGGGGTCAAGGTTCGGCCGGGTTCGGCCTCCGCGGTCACAGGCTTGCTAGTTTCCAAAGTCGAGCCCGAACGACAGCGGCGCGCCCTCGACCCCTTCGGGCTCGACGCCGCCGACGGAGGAGCGGGCTGCCGCGACGTACCTGGCTGGCCTGGGCAAACGCAGCTGTCGTTTGCCTGCGGTGCTCGCGTCCCCGCGGCACTGGACGACGTTCTGTAAACGTGAGTGGCCCATACCGCGGCATCACGAAGCGCGTCGAACTCGGCGAACACATTTTTCAAGCTGCTCTATTCCTCGCTCGAAGCAATGGGACGACGGGAGCCTCGACGGCGTCGACTTTGTCCGCGATATTTTACCGGGATTGGGCGGTGCCGCTTTCGGCAGATATCGCGAGCGACCGGCGTGGCCTTGTCGTCCTGCGGTCGCATTCGCTCTGGCAACGCGACGCCTCATCGGCGGGTCTGGACTCCACTCCTTGAATCGATCAGTTAGGGTCAAAAGCGAAAATATGCTTGGTAATTAGTTATTGTAATAATTGAATTTCGCGCACAGTTTGTCGTCCGAATGATCCAAAAACGCGACACCCGCGTAGCACAGGTAAGGACGGGAGCGGCCCGAGCCGCTTCCCGGCCGACGCGGTTCGAAGATATGGTAGTGCGTTTCATCGATCGGCGCTACCTACGGCCACAACGCCGCTCCTGGACCGGCGCGTCCACCACAAGCGCAACAATCGCGCTCACCCTCCTCATCGGCACAGTGCAGGGGCAGGCGCTGGCCGCGCGTTCCGAGGGTCCGGCCGGATCGTCAGTAGGGGCCGTGACGGCCGCGCCGCCCCCACCGAGTCATCCGCTGGCACGAAACCCTTCGTGCGACACGCCGGCGGTGGAAGCGACCATGAGGAGCGCTGCGGTACCGCGCTACCCGGACCTGGCGCGAGCGGCCGGCGTAACGGGCACGGTTGGCATCGCGGTAACGCTGTCGCCAACCGGGGACATAGTGGCGACCTCGATTGACTCCTCGTCCGGGAGCGTCCCACTCGATCTCGCGGCCCTCGAAGCGGCGAGAGCCAGCACGTACACTCCGAGAATCGTCGACTGCAAAGCAGTCCCCAGCACATACATCTTCAAGGCGATTTTCGACAACCAGTAAGTAGCGCAGCAGCGGCGCCCAGCGCCGCCTCGAGCTAGCCGGCCAAGGGCGACCTGGCACATCAGGCGGTCTGCGGTCGTAGATCCAACTCGTCTTGCTCGAGGGTTCCCTTTCAAAGAGTCGGTCGAGCCAGTCAAGCCCGGCCTGGGGCACGCTTGGTTGGGTTGAGCCGGACACCGCCAAACGCCCGTCGAACCAGCGCCGTGGCCGGTGAACAGATCCGGCTCTACCTGGAAGGTCGGGTGTCTCTAATGAGAGTGCCGTATTCTCGTTTCGGCCGGATTTCGTTTCTCGGGTTCGGCATCGGACTCGTCGCGCTCGCGATCGCCGGATTGACGGCTTCGACGGAGCGGACCGGCACCGTACGCACCTACTACATCGCGGCGGACGAGATGGACTGGAACTACCTGCCGACCGGCATGGACGGCATGATGGGCATGCGGCCCGATGGGTACGCCAAGCTATACACGCAGCACGGTCACGGCTATATCGGGTCGGTGTATCGCAAGGCGATCTACCGCGAATACACCGACGGGACGTTCGCGCACCTCAAGCCGCGTACGACCGACCAGAGCTACCTCGGGCTCGTCGGTCCGATCATCCACGCGGAGGTCGGGGATCAGATCAAAGTCGTCTTCCGCAACAATGGGACCCATCCGTACAGCATTCACCCGCACGGCGTTTCCTACACCGCGGATATGGAAGGTGCGGAGCAGGGGCGCAACGGCGTGACGGCGCATGGCGCCGACGGAAACTCCGTCGCTCCGGGCAAGACGTTCACATACACGTGGGACGTTCCGGAGCGTGCCGGGCCAGGGCCGAACGATCCGAGTTCGATCGTGTGGGCGTACCATTCCCACGTCAACGAACGGCGCGACGTGAACAGTGGGCTCATCGGCGCGATCGTCGTCACGCGCCGTGGAAGCGCGCGGCCCGACGGTACGCCGTCCGACGTCGACCGCGAGTTCGTTAGCTATTTCATGTATTTCGACGAGAACCACAGTTGGTTCTTGAAGGACAACATCAAGCGCTTTCTCGGGACGGTCAACCCCAAGAAAGTGTATGCGACGGCGCCGTTTGACGCGACCGGTGACTTCGATCCGTTCATGGGCGGAGGTCTGCCTGCCGCAAACTTCAAGGCGAATATGAATGGCTATCAGTTCGCCAACATGCCGATGCCCAGCATGCACGTCGGCGAACACGTGCGCTGGTACACTCTGACGATCGGCGAGGGCCTGAATTTCCACACGCCGCACTGGCACGGCAACGCAGTGATCTCGAACGGCAACCGGGTGGACGTCTTGAACCTGGCACCCGCGCAGTCCCTGGTGGCCGACATGGTTCCGGACAACCCGGGCACTTGGCTCTACCATTGCCACGTGAGCGACCACATGGAGGCCGGGATGGTGGCTCGCTACGAGGTGCTGCCGTAGGCGCCTCCCGAACGGGCGCGGGCTTCACCGGGCAACCCTGACGATTTGGCGTGCCGAAGGCGCGAAAAACGCGGCCGGAGTGGATGGTGGTCGACCTTGACTTTATGTTTTATTTAAATTACAGTAGGTTTCAAGTAAATTACTTGAGCCCTTAACTGGAGATTTGAGTGTCGAAGCATGCCGTGCCTGTCGCCGCCTTGCTGACCCGGGTAGCCGTCGTGGGGCTGGGGCTAGCCCTGTTTTTCGAGCAGGCCGGCGCACGTCAGGTACTCCACCTCGACGGGGCGGACGGGCAAGTCACGATGACGCCGGTCTATTGGGTCAGCCTGCTGGCGCCCGCCTTCTTCCTGTTGGCATTGTGGGCGGCGTCGAACGCCATCGTCCGCATGGACCAGGGCGACGCCTTCGGCCCAACCATGGTCAGGGGTCTGAACGAGATCGGTGGCAGTCTCATGCTCGGAGCGTTTGCCGCGACTGTCGTGCAGCCCAGCCTGACTTTTCTCATCGGCAATGGTTTCCGTGAAATGCGCGGCGTCAGGTTCAACCTCGACGTCGAGAACCTGACCTTAGCTCTCGTCGGGCTGATCCTCATCCTGCTCGCACGCGAAGGGCAGAAGCTGAAATCGAAGCTCGACGAGTTCGTCTGATGCCGGTGCGCGTTACGTTGGATGTTATGCTGGCGCGCCGCAAGGTGCGTGCCCGAGACGTCGCCGAACAGATCGGCCTATCAGAAACCCAACTCAGCTTGCTGCGCACGGGCAAGGTGAGGGGCATGCGCTTCGATACACTATCAAAGCTCTGCCTGGTGCTCGAGTGCGCGCCTGGAGATATCCTCGACTACGATCGTGACGACGCGGACCTGAACGCGAAGACCGTCTAGCTGGCCGCCGCGCGCTCGACGAGCGTGAGCCGGCCGTAGGTTGCGAGCACGGCGCGCACTTCGGAGATCGCGCTTGCACACGCCGACGTGCACGGTGCGGCGCTGGAATGGCTCTCGCGTACGGGCCCCTCGGGCAGCGACCGGAGTTGTGCGATCGCTGCTTCAACCCCATCGACGACCCGCGCGAGGGATGCCTGAGCGCGCGAACGCTCGGCCAGTTCGTCGGCGATCGCTGCGTGGTCGATCCCGGTCCCGTCGCAGCCCGCGCAGCTGCCCCCGCGCCCGCGCAGGGTGACCGGGTATCCACGGCCCGTGCAGTCCCGGCAGGGCCAAGTCGCACGCATCGAGTCGACCGGCCGCCGCCGCTTTCGTCCTGCGGCCAAATCGACTGCACTACCGCTCTGCGTGGCCTGACTGCGCAGGCGCGCAGTGAAGTCCGTCTCGCGCATCTCCATCCCTCCATAGCCGCGCCGCGACCGATTGAAATCCGAATGCCAGAAATCCGCCTGCCTCAGAGTACCTGAAGGTCATCCGCCTGGGCAAGGAGTTCGTTTGAGCCATTTCACGGTCGGATCAGGGCGGAAGCGATGCGCGAGCGCGAAGTGCGATGGCGCGCACAGCTCGGTGCCACGTTTCCAGGCCCACGC
>Ga0302325_10003720_pt1 | contig 35703 bp, 27 predicted proteins | sample Palsa_T0_2_FD_201948 | JGI IMG/M metagenome (GOLD analysis project Ga0302325, IMG submission 201948) | Peat permafrost microbial communities from Stordalen Mire near Abisko, Sweden - Palsa_T0_2 | ecosystem: Environmental > Terrestrial > Soil > Palsa > Peat permafrost | place: Sweden: Abisko...
CGACGATGATCGCCCGCGCACCCGAATGGTTGGCGCGATACACGAGGTCCTTCTCGCGCAACATCGAGACGCATGGCACGACGATCGCGCCAGCCTTCAGCGCACCGATATAGACGCTCTGCCACATGGTGAGACGCGGCAGCACGATCATCACCGGGTCGCCGCGCCGGATACCGAGACCGGTCAGCACATTGGCAATGCGGTTGGACTGATTGCGGATGTCGGCGAAAGTCAGCCGCGAGCGGTTGCCGGACTGATCTTCCCACAGCAGCGCGACGCGGCTAGGATCCGCGGCGAAGCTATCGACGGTCGCGCCGAAGTTAAATTGCGCCGGCGTATTCCATCGGAAGTCGCGGCGTAGTTGATCGTAACTACTCATTGATTCCGTCATTGTATGGTAGTCGTCAAAGCACCCGGTTGGCTATGAAATTTGTTGCGCAGGCGCGTAATGACAAGCATCGCGAGGTTTATTTTTTTTTGCCATGCGTACGCCGCGATTTGGGCGTCGCCGGCGGTTGCGATCTGCGCGCAGCCGCCTTGATATACTTGAGCGTCACCGGCGAGAGGTCGTCGCGGCCTACGTCCACATTGATGATGGCGAAGGTCTTGCACTCATGCGCCGCGTCGAGCGCCTCGCGCAGTTCCGTGGCAGTCCCGGCCTGAAAACCGGCTCCGCCCCAATCTTCGCCCAGCTTCGCATAGGGCCACGGCGGGATTTCGAGCAAGTCGCGGCGATCCGATGCTACCGGCCGGAAAATGCCCCAGCCACCATTGTTGATCACGATCACGATCGGATTGACGCCGAAGCGCGGTGCCTGCGAAATCTCCGGCCCGGTCATCTGGAAGGCCCCGTCGCCGCACAGCACGATCGGCCGCAGACCGCATCCGAGCTGTGCTCCGAGCGCCGCCGGCACCGCGAAACCCATCGAGGCGTAAAAGCCCTCAGCGAGATACGTGCCGTCATGCGGTACGCGGATATCGAGGCCACCGAAAAGCATGTCGCCAGCTTCGGCGACGACCATGTAACCGTGATGCGCGGCGAGGAATTCGTTGACGGTCCCGAGAATCTGACTAACTTTGATCGGCGCTTTGCCGGTGCCGCTCGTCCCGTTTTCGGGAAGATTGCTCGCATAAACGACGGTCTCCCGATGCCGGCGGATATCCTGCCGCAGCAATGCTCGAACGAAATCGCGCACCCCCACGTTGATATATGAGTGAGACTTCACGTCCACCCGGCGATCAACCGCCCAGACGCTGCGGCCCTCGATGATATGCGGCGGGCGATTGCCGAAATTCATGTCGGTTTTGAGGCAGCCGAGGTTCAGCACGAAGTCGGCCGCGTCCATCCGCGCGACGATCGGCGGCGGACTGATCGGCCCAACGTGGACACCCATATACAACGGATGGTCCATCGGAAAGGCGCCCTTGCCGAGCACCGTCGTGAACACCGGCGCGCCGATTTTCTCCGCCAGTTCGACCAGTTCGTGCGCGGCCTTGAAGCGATGGATCTCGATACCCGCGATCAGCACCGGCTTGCGGCTCTGGTTGAGCATCGCGGCCGTCTCGCGAGCGGCTTCCTCGACCCGGCGGGCGTCCGATTCGTGAAAATGGAGGTGGCCGTCCCATTCGATCAATTCGTCCGGCACGACGATTTCACGGTCCACCATGTCGCGATGGATCTCGATATAGCCGGGGCGCTGCTCGGCCCAGATGGCGCGGACGACCTCGTGGAGTTCGTGCGCCGCGCTTAGCGGATCAGTCAGGACGCGGGAGGCGCAAGTGACTTCCTGGTAGATACGATGCTGCGACTCGATTTCGCGCGCCTGGTGATGGATGAGAGTACCGAGCTTGCGTTCCTCTTCGCCGGGGCCGCCGGAGAAAATCAGCAGCGGCACGCGCTCGGAAAAGGAACCCGCAACTGGATTGACCATGTTGTGGCCACCCGCACCGTAAGTTACGCAGATAACACCGATTTTGCCGGTCGCGCGCGCGTAACCGTCAGCGGCAAAGCCGACGCCGGGCTCATGCGATAGCGTCAGGATTTCGAGATCGTGCTTGCGGCCCAGCGCGAAAAACAACTTAAGCGCGAGGTCGCCGGGAATGCCGAAGACGTGCCGGACTCCCATCTTGCGCAGATAAGCGACCAGAAAGTTGCCCAGCGTCATGCGCTTCTTCACCGATTCACCTCCGCTTCCGGCACAATTTTAACGCAAATCTTCTGGCGCGTCCCCTATTCTAAGGATGCTGGCGTTGTCCGCCGGCAGAATGCATCGCAAGTGAGCGTGATGCGGGCGCGTAGAATTGCACTCCCTGGTAAACGCTTGTGCTACAATTTGCGGTGGTGTTTAGCTCCTTCCTCAGGATGCAACTGCTCAACCCGCTTCGCGTGCGGGGAATGCTGGCCTATCTGCCGCAATTCCTGCGCGTCTTCTGGCGCTTGATGCATGATCGCCGGGTTTCGTTCCTGGCTAAGATAACGCCGGTAATCGGTATCATGCTGCTGATTACCCCGCCCGCGCTCGAACTCGACTTCGTGCCGATAATCGGCGAATTAGACTGGATCCTGGTGGTTTACCTGTCGCTTAAACTCTTCATCTGGATGTGCCCGCCCGATGTAGTGCGCGAACATGTCGCGCAAGTCGCGCGCGGCGCCTGACCGGGCAAGCAAAACCTGATGCGTCCACGATTTATTCTGATCGGCCTCGTTGCAGCAGTCGTCATCTCTTTTATCGCGTTGAGTGTCGGGGACGGCTTGCTGGTCGATCTGCTGTGGTTCGATTCGCTTGGCTATCGCCAGGTCTTTACCACTACGATTCTGGCCGAACTGGCGATCTTCGGAACGGTCTGGCTGATCGCCTTTGTCGCAATTGCTGCGAGCGGTTTGATCGCGCTGCGCTTCAGCCGTGAACGTGAACGGCTGCGGGTGGTGCGCCGCCCCGACAACGTGGTTGAGGTCAATCTGCCCGAGATGATTCGCTCGCTCGGCGAACGCGTGCCGTGGCGTCTGATTGTGATCGGCGGCGCCGCGTTGTTGGCGTTGTTTGCGGCGCAGGGCGAATCTGCCAGCTGGGATGTCTATCTGAAGGCGCTCGAGGGGGTGCCGTTTGGCCTGAAGGAACCTGCCTTCAATCGCGACGTCGGATTTTACGTCTTCACGTTGCCGCTGCTGGAAGAGCTTCGCGATCTGTTCCTGCTGATACTCTTTTTCACTGCGGCGCTCACCGGAGCGATTTACTGGGCGCGTGGCGCGCTCGACTTTCGCGAATCGCCGCCGAATATATCACCCGAGGCGGCCGCACATCTGTCGGTGCTGGCGGGATTTTTCTTTATCGAGCGAGCCCTGAACTACTGGATTGGGCGCTTCCAATTGCTGCTGCACAGCAATGGGATCGTCTTCGGACTCCGCTACGTTGATCACGTTCTATGGCAGCCGGGACTGTGGCTGCTGGTAGCCCTTGCGCTGGCCGCGGCGGCAATCTGCTTCGCCAATGTGCGCGAGCGCGGCTTGCGTCTGCCAGTGACCGCCGCGGCGATCGTGTTCGGTCCCGCCGTGGTCCTCAACCTGCTCCAGCCGGTCGTCGAACGGCTGTGGGTAAAGCCCGACGAGCTGCGGATCGAGCAGCCCTATCTCGAGCGGAATATCGCCTTGACGCGCCGCGCCTTTCAACTCGACAGCGTCGATGTGCGGCCGTTCGCGGGCCTCGGCAAAATCACGCCGGCGTCTCTCGATGAGGACGCCGCGACCATCAAAAACATCCGGCTCTGGGATCCGCGTCCGCTCATCGCGACTTATCAGCAGCTGCAGAATATCCGCCTCTATTATGACTTCAAGGACGTCGATATCGACCGCTATTGGATCAACAAGACCTACACCCAGGTGATGCTGTCGGCGCGCGAACTGAACGTCGATCTGCTGCCGGACAACGCGCAAACGTGGGTCAACCGCCATTTGAAGTTCACCCACGGCTACGGCCTGGTGATGAACCCGGTCAACACCAAGGATCAGGAAGGTTTGCCGATCCTTTCAATCAAGAACATTCCGCCGCAATGGGAAGACCCGTCGCTAAAGGTGACGCAGCCCGGAATTTACTATGGCGAAGAGCCAGACGTTTATAGCATCGTCAACGCGCTGACCCCGGAGTTCGACTACCCGCGCGGCAACGACAACGTCTCGGATTTTTACAAGGGCGACCAGGGCGTTTACATCAGCGGATTCTGGCGGAGGCTGCTGTTCAGCTTCTACTACCGCGACATCAATCTGCTGGTTACCGAAAACATAATTCCGGGCAGCCGGATTCTGCTGCGGCGCAACATTACCGATCGCATCAGGTATATCGCGCCGTTCGTCACGCAGGATCGCGACCCTTACATCGTGTTGCACGACGGGCAGCTCAACTGGATCGTCGATGGCTATACCTTCAGCGATCATTATCCATACTCACAGATCAACGGCGACGGGATTAACTACATCCGCAATTCCGTGAAAGTAGTCGTCAATGCGTACACGGGGCGCACTACATTTTACGTTTCCGACGCCGACGATCCGGTCATCCGCACCTGGGAAAGAATCTACCCGGGGATGTTCAAACCGCTGAGCGAAATGCCGGCGGATCTGCATGCGCATATCCGCTATCCGGAGGATTTCTTCCTGACGCAGGCCGAGATGTACGGCACTTACCACATGAAGGACCCTTCGACCTTCTACAATCGCGAGGATCTGTGGACCTTTCCGCGCGAGAACTATTCGGATCAAACCGTCCCGATGCAGCCTTATTACGTGATCATGCGGCTGCCCGGGGAAACGCACGCCGAATACATCCTGATGCTGCCGATGGTCCCACAGGGCCGCGACAACATGATCTCGTGGCTCGCCGCTCGCTGCGACGGCACTGACTACGGGCATCTGTTCGAATTTGAGTTCTCGAAGGACCGCCTGTTTTACGGTCCGTATCAAATCCAGGCGCGCATCAACCAGAACCCGGACATCTCGCAGCAATACTCGTTGTGGAACCAGATGGGCTCGAAAGTCATCCTCGGCAATCTACTGGTATTTCCGATTGAGGATTCGCTGCTCTACGTCGAGCCGCTCTATATCCGCGCCGAGAACGGGCAACTGCCCGAGCTGAAGCGCGTGCTGGCGTCGTACAGCGATCGCACGGTGATGGGAACCGACATGGATTCGACGCTCACCGCACTCTTCAAGGGCAGCGAGTTCCCGGCTCCGTCGATCGTGAAGGTGCTGCCGCCGGGCGGAATGGGCGGCGCTCCGCCGTCCACCGGAGTCGCGGGACAGCCTCCAGCAGTCGTCAATGCGCCACCGGGACTGGAGGCCGCGGCGACTCATTACAGTCACGCAATCGCGGCGCTCAAGCAGGGAGACTGGACCGCGTTCGGCGAGGAAATGCGTCAACTCGGTGAGGAATTGGGCCAGCCGGCCAACCATCACTGAGGGCGGCGGCCAGTCGGGGACGAGAGGTGTATGACTTGTCTCCGTTAACGAAGTCCCACGCAATCCCGCATCCACGCCGGGCTCGCGGGAACGACCGGGCAGATAATGCGGCGCAACTTCGCGACCTCGGTGAACTCGCCAGACAAATCTGCCCCGGTGCCGCTTGTCTGATCCGATGGAATCTTGCCGGCGAGACGGCCACGGTGCGTGCCGTCCCGGATGCCCTCCTCAACATGCGACTGGATTCGCTGCTCGCGATTCTCGAGCGCGACCAACGCTATCGCCCCCACTGTTCCAACCGTATCGTCCGTTCGAATCATCACGGTCGGGCGAGCCGCGATTACAGCCTGCTCCATTTCGAAAATCGCGATCTGGCGAGCGGCCACCCCGCATTTGATCGAACCTATGCAGCGTCGGCCGTAGCGATCGCGGACGGCGATGAATCGCACGCCCGCGCGACGGTTATACTAATCGCGCCTGCCGCGTCAGGTGTGTGCAATCTTCCGGTCGCGGCGGAACTTGTCGCGCGCGGTGCTATAGGGATCCTTCGCGCCGGCGCCGCTGAAGCCTCGCGAGAGTTCTGGCAGGACCGGACCGGAGAATGCGGCCAGCGCCTGGCGACCCTGAAGTCGGAGTTGGCGGGCAACGCAGCGGATCGAGATCGCATCGATCGCGCAGTTGAGTCCGCGGAAAAGCTGCGTCCGCGTAATCGGCTTGCCGGTCTCGGCTCGCTGTTCGCGAAACTTGGTCCGTTCGACGCGTGGATCATCGCCGCACTCGAGGAGGGTGCATTGCGGGTGTCGGCTTTCGCGGAAACGATCGCAACTCCGTCAACAATCCACACATTGGATCCCCATTGCAGTGCGCTGGCCGACTGTTTTCAGCGACAGTCGAAAATCCGGCGGACCGGCTTGCCGGCGAAACGTGCCCGTTACTCTGAAGATGCGACTTTTGCACGCTTTGGCGGATATCTCTGCATTCCCTTCGCCAGCGGCGCGATTGCGCTGGCCGCCTCAGCTTCGATCAATCCCGCAGCGGTCGCGCGCGCCGAGTCTGCGATGGCGCGGGTTAATCCGCTGATCGAACAGTGGGATACGAAAGCCGATAATGATCGCCTCCGCGATCTGGTGCGCACGCTCGGGCTCAGGATGTTCAGCGCCGTGGACTCGGAACGGGCGCGCATCGCACGCGACCTGCATGACCACCAGGCGCAGTTGCTGGCAGCGGCGCGGATTGGAATCGAGGCCGGGCCCGACCACGCGCGCGGGATCCTCAAGCAACTCGAAGATGCGCTGCGGCTGCGAGTGCGCGAACTCAAGCCGCCTACGCTCGGGCGAGCGACGCTCGCCGAAGGCTTGCGTAATGAGCTGCGGCGCCTTACCGGCGCCGGCTTCAAGACGCGGCTGATCCACGCCGATCGCATGAACGCGCTAACCCGGCCGGTGCAGCAGCTCTGCTTCCAGGTAGCGCGCGAAGCGCTCGCCAACGTCGTGCGCCACGCGGAGGCAAGCCGCGTCGAAGTCGCAATCGAGAAGCGCGGTGCAAAGATGCGGCTCTCGATTCTCGACAACGGCAAAGGTATCAGGACCGCGAACGGCGCCGGCGGAATCGGTCTCGACGGGCTTAGGGAACGCCTCGAGCTGATGGGCGGCCGACTGCTCGTGGAATCGAAAGCCGGATCGACGCGGCTCGTCGCCGAAATCCCGGAGCCGTCGTGATCAAATCCGGCGAAGTCATCCGGGTGCTGATCGCCGACGACCATCGCGTACTGATCGGCGCAATGAGGGCGCTGCTCGAAAGTCACGGCTTCGAAATCGTGGGCGAGGCGAATACCGGCGAAGAGGCGCTGGCGATCGCGGCCAAGGTTCATCCGCATGTCGTGGTGATGGACTTGGAGATGCCGGGGACGGGAGGACTCGCCGCAGCCCATCGGATGAAGCAGGCCGCGGCCGCCGCAAAGGTTCTGATCCTGAGCGCTCATGACGACGAAGGCGACGTGCTGGAGGCGCTCAACAGCGCGGGCGTCGCAGGTTACTTGGTCAAGAGCGATGCGCCCGAAGAACTGATCATCGCGGTGCGCACAGTTGCGAACGGCAAACGTTACCTGAGCCCGGCAATCGCGCGGATTGTTCTGACCCAGCTCAAGAATCCGCGCTCTAACGACTCAGGAAATAGCGGCGGACTCACCCTGCGCGAGCGCGAGGTGCTGCGGCTGCTTGCCGACGGCTCCACCAGCAAGGATATCGCGCAAAGACTCGGTATCAGCTCGAAAACCGCGCAAGCCCATCGCGAGAATATCAAGAACAAACTCGGCGTTACCTCAACCGCCGAGATGGTGCGCTACGCAATCAAGCACAAGATCGTAAAGAGCACGTGAAACAAATCGGCGCCGGCAGGTCAGTACCGGAACGGCGGGTGATTTTGTTTCGCACCGCACAGTGGTAGTTAGGAGCGACAAGACGGGCAACCCGATCGAAGTGCATGACTCTGCGCATCGCGGCTTCGATTGCGCTGCAATCTCAATAACCAGGAGATGACGATGGCGGAAATTGGTCTCTTCGAGGCGATCTATACGGCGCGGGCGATTCGGCGTATTAAGCCCGATCCGGTTCCCGATGAAGTAATCACCAAGGTGCTGGATGCGGCGATTCGCGCTCCGTCCGGCAGCAATGCCCAGTCGTGGTTTTTTATCGTGGTCAAGGATGCCGAAAAACGCAAGGAACTCGGTGCGCTCTATCACAAAACTTCGAGCATCCTCGTGAAGCTCTATGAGGGCGTGAAGCCGCCGCCGCACATGGATCCCGCCAAATACGATCGCTGGTTCCAATCCGTGCTGTATCTCTTCGATCACATGGGCGAGGCCCCGATCCTGATCGTCCCGTGCCTGAAGGCGACGGTCTTTCCCGGCGCGGCGGGACTGCCCGATGACGTCAAGGCGCGCATGGCCGGTGCGGCGCGACTCGCCGGCTCGAGCATCTATCCTGCCGTCCAAAACATTATCCTCGCGTGCCGTGCTTTCGGACTCGGGACCGTGTTGACGACAATCCACGCATTCTATGAAGACGAGACGCGAGAAATCCTGAATTTGCCCGCGGACGTTCTATCCTACGCGCTGATGCCAGTCGGCTATCCGAAAGGCAAGCACGGACCGATCAGCCGCAAGCCCCTCAGCGAAGTCGCCTGCCTCGACAGTTATGGCAAGCCGTGGCCCGGATGAAATAGACACGCCGCGAATCGGTGCGACTGATTTGCAGCGACGCTAGCGCTCGCAGGACACAACGAGGGCGAACCACGACCAATGGTTCGCCCTCGCTCTTACATGGTTCAGGCGGTGGCTTTGCTCCGCGCTATTTACGGCGGCGTTGCGAACGTGATGATTAAGCGATGATTCCGTTTCGTGATAGCGAGGCGACGCGCCGCCTGACCCCGGCGAACACGGTCCTCATCGCGGTGAATCTTGCGGTCTTCGCCCTCGAGATAAAGCTCGGGCGCAAGGCCGGCCCGCTGCTCGCCCCCTATTCGATGGTGCCGGTGCACCTGACCCATCTGCATCTCGCGGATCCGGCACGCATGCTGGCGACACTCGCGACCCTGGTCACCTCGAGTTTTCTCCACGCCGGGATCATCCACATCGCGGGCAACCTGCTCTACCTCTTCATCTTCGGACCGGCGGTCGAGCAACGCCTCGGATGGCGCCGCTATATGATTTTCTATTTCGCAGCGGCTATCGCTGCAGCCCTCGCGATGGTCGCGATGGGACCGGACTCGCGCGTGCCGGTGATCGGAGCGAGCGGCGCAATCGCCGGAGTGCTCGGCGCGTATTTTGTGCTCTACCCACGCGGTCGGATAACTACCGTGCTGCCGCTGTTGCTGATTTGGCCGATCTTCGAAATTCCGGCCTACTTCTACCTGCTCTTTTGGTTCATCGCGCAACTCTATGCGGCGATCGCTTCAGGAGCGCAGGGACCGCTGGTCGGCGGCGTGGCGTTTTGGGCGCACGTCGGCGGCTTTCTGTTCGGCATCGCGACCGGCCCGATGCTGGCGCGTCCACAACCGAAGCCCGCGCGCCGCCTTCGCCGCGCCTGACTTATCCACACGTAAACTTCCTCGGCGGAGAGATACGGCATTTTGCCTAGCTTGACGAATCGAGTCCTGTGCATAGACCAATTATCTGTAAGGATGATTTGAAAAACGTGTCGAGTTACTATGTTGAATATCTGTGGAGTGAGTATGGATTAGTGTTGATATCTTTCGTCCGCAAAACCTCTTGATGACGGACTGTTAATTGGTCGCAGTGCTGTTTTAATTTCGATTGCGCAACGCGTCGCTCACAGATTTAATGGCTCCTCCCTCGGTTGTTTGGCGATGCGGGAGTGGTTGTAGTGGCGGTGGCAGACGATTTTCTGAAGCGCGTTCCTCCTCATAGCACCGATGCGGAAATGGCGGTGCTCGGCGGAATCCTGCTCGATAATGAAGCCATCAACCATGCGCTCGAAATCCTCAAGCCGGAGGATTTCTACCGCGAACACCATCGCACCATCTACAGCGCGATGGTCCAGTTGTCGGACCGTGGAATTCCGATCGACATCGTCACACTGACCGACGCCCTCGGCGGCAAGGATCTGCTCGAACGGGTGGGCGGCGCCAGCTATCTCGCGGAAATCGTCTCGTTCGTGCCATCGGCGTCGCATACCGCGCACTACTCCAAAATCGTTCGCGAAAAGGCCGTCCTGCGCAGCCTCGCCGCAATCGCCGGCGAAATCGCGGGCGAGAGCTACGACGTGCCCGGTAGCAACGTCGAGGAGTTTCTCGATCAGGCCGAGCACAAGGTCTTCGAGATCGCCGAGCGCAGAGTGCGGCCGTCCTTCGTCAAGATGGATGAGCTCAGCCGCCACGCGATCGCGTTGCTCGAGCAACTCTACGAGCGCAAGGAACTCGTAACCGGCGTGCCGACCGGCTTCATGGACCTCGATCGCATCACCGCCGGATTTCAGCGTGGCGACCTCATCATCATCGCGGCGCGCCCCAGTATGGGCAAAACGGCGCTGGCGCTCAACATCGCGGCCAATGCTGCGCTCGAAGCAGATCCAAAGGTTGGCGTGGCGATATTTTCGCTCGAAATGTCCAAGGAGCAACTCGCCTTTCGCCTGCTCTGCTCGGAGGCCCGCGTTGACAGCGCCAAGGCGCGATCCGGCTTTCTTGGCGAGCGCGATTTCCCCAAGCTGGCGCAGGCGGCGGGCCGCCTTTCCGAAGCGCCAATTTATATCGACGACAGCTCCGATACGACTGCGCTGGTGCTCAAAGCGAAATGCCGCCGGCTCGCGCGCGATCCCAACAGCCATCTCGGCCTGATCATCGTCGATTATCTACAGTTGATGCGCGCGGCCACGTCGGGCGAATCGCGCGAAAAGGAAATTGCGGAAATCTCCCGCTCGCTGAAAGCCCTCGCCAAGGAACTGAAGGTGCCGGTGGTGGCGCTCTCGCAGTTGAATCGGCAGGTCGAGACGCGGCCCGATCGCCGCCCGTTGCTGGCCGATCTGCGCGAGTCGGGAGCAATCGAACAGGACGCCGACGTGATCGCGTTCATCTATCGCGACGAGATGTACCATCGCGACAGCAAGGAACCGGGCGTCGCGGAAGTGATTGTCGCCAAGCAGCGCAACGGCCCCACCGATACCGCGAAACTCACCTATCTGAGCCAGTTCACACGCTTCGAGAATTACGCCGAGGCGGGCGGCTACTTCGAGGAAAGCGAGGGCTAACCCCCCACGGAAATCCTCTGCGGCCAGGCAGTCATTGCTTGATTCTGACTTGCCGACTCCGGATTTCCGTAACTTTCAAAAATTTCTGATCGTTTGTGATTAATGCAGCGCCGATAGCGATAGCCGTTGCGCCAATGATTGCGTCTGGCAGGTTGAGTTTATGCTTACGTCTTAATCCGACCGAGTCTCTGACAACGTCAGGACCAATTCCAACTGTGGTCACCGTGTCGAGGAATTCGAGAATTCGCGCCTCGCTTGCCGCGTCCAAAGATCCGTAGGAAAAGAGTTCAATTTCCGTAATTACTGAAACGAAATATTGTCCCGGCGGCAGCCTTCCGGAAATTCGATTTGCGAGAAAATAGGGAACGATGTTGGTATCGAGCAGGAACCTCAAGACCATTCTTTGCGGATGCGATTCTATGCGATCGGGTTCTCAGTTAGCCGAATCGAACCACGAAAACGCGAGATGTTGGCTGGTTTTGAAGCTTTAGGCAGTCCTAGAGAGCGTTCGATTTCCAGCCAGTCTTCGTAGTCGATCTGCACCGCTACCGGCCGAGCGGCTTCATCGGTGATGATCTTTTTGCGGATTGAGCGCACGTCCTTTCAAACTTCCACTCTAATCATATTACTTGTCGAGACGGCATTACGTCTCATTTGACGACCCGACTCCCCGCTAGTCGTGATCGTCGGGCTTGGCGATGGGTGAAATGGTAGCCTTGTCCGCTGACCCGTCATCAGTGACGCTAACGGATACTTTGTCCCCGTGCGCCGCTTCGCTGTCATGCACTGATCGCGATGCTTCGATAGCGGCATCGTTAGCGGCGGCTGAATCATCGGCCGTGGAATCGGCCGGAGCAGGTTCCGTGGTCTCGCCAATCTCCAAACCGCTCAAATCTTCATCGGTCACTGATGCCGCCGCCGCTTCCATAGTTACCACGCCGATTGAACCTTCGGCGCTTTCGATTCCGTCGACGAGATCACTCGGAACGGTGCCGTCCTCCCGTGCGAAGAGCGGCACCTCGCGCGGAGTCTCAATCAGGCGCAGCTCCTCGAGGTCCGGCAACCCGCTCAAGTCCTTGAGGCCGAAGAGTTCCAGAAACTCAGTCGTCGTCTCATACATAATCGGACGTCCCGGGGCCTCTTTGCGCCCGGCGATTTTCACCAGCCGCCGCTCGACGAGAGTATCGAGCACCCCGCCGCAATCGACGCCGCGCAGTTGCTCGATTTCAGGCCGCGTAATCGGCTGGCGGTACGCGACGATCGCGACCGTCTCCAGCAGCGGACGGCTCAGGCGCGGGGGTTTCGCCGCGAGCAGCTTGCGCACGTAGAGCGCGTGTTCCTTCGGCGTGCGTAATTGATAACCACCCGCGACCTCCTCCAGCACGATGCCGCGGCCGCCCGCCCCATAGGCCGTTGCCATTTCGCTGAGCGCTTTTTTGACCTCGTCGCGCGCGACGGTCTCCAGCACCGTCACAAGTTGCGCCAGCGCCACGGGCTCGGCCGCCGCGAATAGCAGGCTCTCTAAAATTGCCTTAAGACGTTCTTCTTCCAATCGCTTATCGCGCAGGCCTATTCGCCGCGTTCCTCTGTTTCATCGTTGTCGCGCGAAGTGCCAGCGTCGCCTTCGGCGCCCTGGACCGTATCGCCCCCGTCCGCCGCAAGTGCCGTCTGCGTCGCGAAACGATCGCCGCGGCCAAGCAGGATCGGCCCCTCCCGATCCTCCTGCCATACTCGCACCGCACCGCGCCGAATCAGTTCGAGCAGCGCCATAAAGGTCGCGATCACCAGCTGGCGGTCCGCCAGATCCTCGAACAGCCGCACGAACTCCACCCGCTCGCCTTCGCCCAGAGCCGAGAGAATGAGCGGGATACATTGCGCAACCGGGATGTCGCGCAGCTCGATTCGCCGCGGCGTGCGATCGCCGAGCCGCTTCAGCACCGCGGCCATCGCCGTTACCAGGTCGAAAATCGACACGGTATACGGGGCCGACGGCTCCGGCTCCTCGGGCACCGCTTCCCCCGCCGCCGCGAAGACGTCGCGGCCCAGCAGAGCGCGCTCGCCCAGCTTCGCCGCTGCTTCACGATAGCGCTGGTACTCGAGGAGCCGTTCCACCAGATCGCGTTTGAGGTCGTCTGCCTCCTCGGTATCGGCTAGCTCCGGATGCGGCAAGAGGGCGAACGATTTGATCAGGAGCAGTGTCGCCGCCATCACCAGGTACTCGCCCGCGATGTCGAGGTTGAGCTGCTCCATCAGGTTTAGCTGTTCGAGATACTGCTCGGTGATGATGCTGGTGGCGACGTCCTGCGGATCGAGTTCGGCGCGCTTGATCAGATGCAGCAGCAGGTCGAGCGGGCCTTCATAGATCGGCAGCCGAAAGCGCATGCCGCCGTCGCTTTCGAACTTCTGCGCAAAGCCGTCGTCGCTCACAGCAGGACTCCCGCGATCGCGCGGATTATCGGGTTGACCACCGCATTCACCGTGTTCGTGTAGAGCAGTACCAACAATATCAGAAATCCATATCGCTCCAGCCTGGCGAAGGGACGCGCGATCGCGGGTGGCAGCAGTCCGACCAGCACGCGGCCACCGTCGAGCGGCAGCAGCGGCAGCAGATTGAAGACCGCCAGTTCGATATTGACGATGCACGACGCGAACGCGATCTGGCTAATTAAAGCGTGGAAAAAACCCTCGGGCAGGCTCGTCGAGGAAACCCACCCGCGCAAAACCAAGGCGCTGACCGCCGCGAGGCTCAGGTTGGTCAGCGGACCGGCGGCGGCTACCGCAATCATGCCCAGACGACGCGGCTGCAACCGCCGAAAATCCACTGGCACCGGCTTCGCATAGCCGAATACCGGGGCATGCGCGAAGAGCAGGAGGCCGGGCAGGATGATCGTGCCGAACGGATCGATGTGCGCGATCGGGTTGAGCGTCAGGCGGCCCGCGCGCGCGGCGGTATCGTCGCCGAGCATCCGCGCGACCACCCCGTGCATCACCTCATGCAAAATGATTGCGAAGACGATCGGCACCGCCCACACCAACACCTTGGCGGGAAATCCTTGCGGGCCGTCCAATTCAGTCTTCCGTGAATGCCCGCAGCGGCCGCCGATCGTCAGTCTGCGTGCTATCAACCGATATGCGTTTGGCGCGCGGATGAAACGTGCGATGCACCTTGCGCAGATGCCCGCGCGACAGATGCGTGTAGATTTGCGTCGTCGAGATATCGCTGTGGCCGAGCATCTCCTGCACCGACCGCAAATCGGCGCCGCCCTCGATCAGGTGCGTTGCGAAACAATGGCGCAAGGTGTGCGGACTGACCCACGCCAGCCGCGGATCGTTCGCAGCCCATCCTTTGAGCGCTTTGAAGAAACCCTGCCGCGTCATCGCGCGCCCCAGGCGTGTGATAAAGACGGCTGCATTCGGGCGCATCGCGACTGCGTCAGCACGCCGGCGCCGATTCCCTTTGGCCGAGGTCTGGGGCGCCGGCTCCAACGCCGCCTTTTGCCGCGCCGCCATGTAGGACTTCAGCGCGCGCAGCGCCGCTCCGCCCACCGGAATAATGCGCTCCGTGTCGCCCTTGCCGATCACGATGAGCACGCGCGCTTCTAGATTGACCTGGTTGAGCTTGAGTCCGACCAGTTCCGACACGCGCAGTCCGCAGCCGTACGCCAGCTCGAGCATCGCGCGATCGCGTTTGCCGCGCAGCGTGCCGATGTCGATCGCCTCGATCAGCGCGGCGGTATCCGCACGCCCGAGCGTTCGTGGCAACGGCCGCGGATGCGGCCGCAGCTTCACGGCGGCTGTCGGATCTCTCTCGATAGTCTTGCGTTCCATCATCTCGCGGATGAGCCCGCGCACCGCCGCCAGCCTGCGCCGCTGGCTGGTTACGCGAAATTCGCGCGTGGCGAGGTCTTCGAGATAGGCGAGGATTGCCGCCGCGTCCAACGCCCGCGGCTCAATACCGCGGGCGCGACAGAAGTTCTGAAAGTCGCGCAGGTCGCCGCCATAGGCCTCAAGCGAATTCCTGCTCAGGCCGCGCTCGACCGCCTGCCGCGCGAGATGCAACTCGACCAGCGCGTCCCAATCGAATCCGGTCGCGCCGCCCACCTCGTCTGCCTCGCCGTGCAATTCATTCACCCTGGTGCGATTCGCCGCTTCCCGCCGCAACGTCAGGCGTGACCGCCTGAGGCTTGCCTTCGAGCTGTTCCAGCAGAGCCGCCTTGATCGATCGCATCCGCTCGAGGTCGGTGACTTTATTCCCCTCGCTGTCGCTGATGTAAAAAACGTCGAGCGCCTGATCCGCATTGGTGGAGATGCGCGCCAGGTGGATCTTCATCCCGAGCTCGAACAGCGTGTGCGTGATCGTGAACAGCAGGCCGACGCGGTCCTGCGTAAAGACATCGACGACCGTCGATTCTTCCGAAGTGCGATTATCGATCGTAACCTCGGTCGCCACCCGCCGCACGAACTTGCGCGCCCCGAAGCGCGCCTTCTGCGCTTCGGCGACCAGCGCCGTGATATCGAGTTCGCCCGACACCAGCCGTTCGAGGTCGCGCTCGACGCGCGGCCAGCGATCCTCATCCAGCGCGATTGCGCCCGCGTCGCCCAGATGCGAAACGCGGAACACGTCGAGCGCCAGACCGTCGTCCCGAGTCGTGATTCGCGCCGACAGGATATTGAGATTGTTGGCCGTCAGCGCCCCCGCGATCTTCGAAAACAATCCCGGCAGGTCGCGCGTCACCGCCATGAACTCGCTGAATTCGAGCTCCGGAAAATGCCGATGCCGGCATACCAGCGGCCGCTCTTCGATCGCGCGCATCATGTCGAAGTGCAGCCTGATGTCGGCCTCGGGCACCGTCAGAAAATAGCGGTCCGGCATATGATCGAGGAATTCGCTCACCGCTTCATCCGGCACCTTGGCCTCGGTCAGTTCCTCTCTGATCGACGCCTTGACCAGCGCGAGCCGCCGCACCGGATCGATCGCCTCGCGTCCGCCGTGCTCGAGCATCTTGAGCGATCGCATGTACAACTCGCTCAGCAACATGTCGCGCCAGTTGTTGTAAACCTTGGGCGCGACAGCGCGCATGTCGGCGAAAGTCAGCAGGTAGAGTGCCTTCAGCCGATCGATCGATCCGGCCTGGCGCGCGAAGTCCTCGACCGTGACCGGATTATCGACGTCGCCCTTCTGTGCGACTTGCGACATCTTGAGATGTTCGCGCACGAGGAAAACCACCAGGTCAACCTCTTCGGCGTCGAGTCCCATCCGCTCGCATACCGCGACCGTCAACTGCGCGCCGCGTTCATGATGGTCGTGGCCGTGGCCCTTGCCGATATCGTGCAGCAGCAGTGCCAGGAAAACGATCGGCATCGTGGTGCACTCGCGCGCGACCTCGGTCAGCAGCACATTGGTCGCCTTGAGGTCGCCTGCGCGCAGCCGCTCCAACTCGCGAACCGCCGCCAGCGAATGACGATCGACAGTATAAATGTGGTAGAGGTCGTGCAGCACGCGCGCGTAAAGATTGCCGAACTCCGGAATCAACGCCCCCAGCACACCCGCCCGATGCATCGCTTCGAGCGTCTCCGCGACGCGCTGCCGTCCGCTCAGGATACCCATCAGCGCCATCCCCGTGCGCGGATTATGCCGCATCGGATCGTCGATCAATTCCAGATTGTCGCGCACCAGTTGATAGGCGCTGCCCGACAGTTGCACGCCATGACTCTGGCAGTCGGCGAAGATGGTTATCAGGTTGAGCGGTTCGCGCTGAAAGAAATCGTTGCTCGCGATCCCGATCACGTTCCCCTGGATCACCACGCCTGGCCGAATCTGCCGCGTGCTCTTGCGCCGCAGGAATCGGGCCGGCGTAGTGTCTTCGGTGACGCGCGCGATCAGTCCCTCGGAGAAGCTCAGGATCGTGCTGGCCTGCTGGTAGTACGTGCGCATCAGGCTGGCGCTGGGCGGATCTCCGTCCGTCGGTGTGAAGCCCAGCATCGGCGCGATCTGCTCCTGGTATTCAAAAGTCAGTTGATCAAAGTGGCGCTTGCTCAGGAAATGCAGCGAGTTGCGCACGCGAAAGAAAAAGTCCCGCGCCGCATTTACCTCGTTCAGCTCCGGCTCCGTAATCACCGCCTTCTGCACCAGCTCTTCCAACGAATGGATCTTGTATTTGACCTTGGCCAGCCACAGCGCCGTATGCAGATCGCGCAGGCCGCCCTCGCCCTCTTTCAGCTGCGGCTCGAGCAGGTAGATCGACTCGCCGTATTGCTTGTGACGTTTGCGGCTCTCCTCCAGCTTGGCCTGGAAGAACGCCTGCTGATTGCGGTTCAGCACGTCGCTGATGAGCGCCTTGTCCAACTGCCCGTGCAGCTTTTCGTCGCCGAACAGAAAGCGCGCATCCAGGATGGCGGTCTTTTCCTTCAGGTCCTCGGCCGCCATCTTGATACATTCGTTGGTATTGCGCACCGAGTACCCGACCGAAAGACCGGCGTCCCACAACGCGTGCAGGATGGTCTCGGTGACGATCTCGGCGTAGGGGCCCGGCTTGTAATCGTGCAGGAACAGCAGGTCGATGTCGGAGTACGGATTCAGTTCCTCGCGTCCGTAACCGCCGCGCGCAACGATCGCCAGGCGCTGATTCAGACGCGAGTATTTCTGCGCATGATCGTCGTCCGCATAACGGAAAAGCGCCCGCATCAGATCGTCAACCGCCGCCGTCAATGCATGGACGATCTCGATTCCGCCTGCGCCCGCGAGATGACGCTGGAAGGTCGCCGCACGCACCTCCATCAAATGCGCACGCGCAATTACGCCCGGCGTTCGGGTACGCTGCAAATCCGCCAGCAGCGCAGCCTCGTCGCGAATCAATGCTACTGGCGGTGTCGCGAGCGCCGCTTGAGCCACCTCGGGCGCCTCGCTCATAGATTTCCCACCGCCGCGTCGGCCTTGAAGTAATGCGTCACGGCGCGCGCGATCCCGTCAGCCAGCCCCTGCTGGTACTGCGGCGATTGCAGCAGGCGCGCCTCGCCCGGATTCGACAGAAACCCGCATTCGACCAGCACCGACGGCATCAGCGCGCCGACCAGCACATAAAATGGACCTTGTTTTGCCCCCAGTTCGTTCACTCGCAATCCCATCGAGGCGTCGATATCCGCCACCGCCTCTGCATCGATCATCCGCGCCAGCGAAGCGGATTCGTTCGCCTTATCCTGCTGACGGAGGTCAGTCAGGATGTAGTTTAGGTTGGGCTCGCCCGGTGCGCCATAGCCTCCCGCAACCCCGTTTTCCATCCGGGCCAAACGAATCGTCGCGCGGTCGGTCGTGTTGTTCAGGTAGTAGGTTTCAATGCCGGTGGTTTCCGCATCGGGACTTGAGTTGAGATGAATCGAAACGAACAGGTCGGCGTGATTTGAATTTGCGAGTTGGGTGCGTTCCGCCAGCGTGAGGAATCTGTCGTCGTTGCGCGTCATCCGCGCATCGATACCGTCGGCCACGAGCGCGTTGCGCAGCCGTGTCGCAATCTGCAGCGCGAGGTCCTTTTCAGCGACGTCGCCCGCTGCTTCCGTACCGGGATCATGCCCGCCATGACCGGGGTCGATCACCACAAGCGGACGTTCGTCAGCCGGCATCACCGCTGAATCCTCGCGCGACGCGATTTGCGGCGGCGCGGCATTGCCCGGGGGGATTCCGCCATTGCTCGGCATGCTGGAATTGATGTTCATCGCGCCCTGATGGCTGTTCATCGACGCCGGCTGCGGAGGCACTGCGCGTGCCGCAAAACGCCGCCGTTCCATCCGTCTCAGCAGCGGCGCAGCAAGATTGGCAACCGTGCCCGCGGGCGCTATCCGCAGCACCAGTTCCTGCGGGAGACGCGCGATCGCATAGTCGATCCGGCCGTTGACCTCTATAGTGATGCGCCCGGTTCCGCCTCCGGCGCCGATTGCGCGCACGATCGTCACCGGCTCAATCTCCTGCCCGAAGAGTGGCCGCGGCGGTATCTCCATGCGCACGTGTTCGAGATCGATCCACATCTGTTGTCCGTGGCCGCTGAGTTTCCAGGCCAGGCCCGATCCCACCAATGCGAAATGGAGTTCCACCGCGCCGTCCCGGCTCTCAATCGACGCGCCGGTAATCGTCGCCGCGCTCACGACGCGTGGTTGCGCGATCGCGGCACCCGCCACCAATGCGAGCGTTACCAGGGCCGTACTGACTACCCTCTGCAGCATCCGCCACCCGTCCCGTCGCCGTCTTCATCGCTCGCTCGCCCGGCGGCAATCGCCATCCGTTACGGGATCTTCATCCGCTCCCCGTCACCCGCCTTAATCTACGGCGGCTATTCATTCTCGCCGCGCAGGCGCGCTGCCATCCGCGCCAGCGTGTTGAGCGCTTCGACGGGCGTCACCCGATCGACTTGGATCGTTCGCAACTCCTCGATCACGCGGCTTTCCGCCGGCGCGAAGAGACCCATCTGCGGCGCGCGTTCGCCGCCTTCCGCCCGACGCGCCAGCCGTGCCAGGCCCGCCTCATCGAATTCGCCCTGTTCAAGGTTCTTCAGGATTTCACGTGCCCGCTCGATAATCCCGGACGGCAAACCCGCCAGGCGCGCGACTTCGATTCCGTAGCTGCGGCTCGCGGGCTGCTCGATCACGCGCCGCAGGAACAGCACCTCGCCGTTCCATTCGCGCACCGCCATGCTTAGATTCTTGACCCGCGTCCGCTCGCGCGCAAGGTCGGTCAATTCGTGGAAATGCGTCGCGAAGAGCACTTTCGCACGCGTCGCGTCGTGCAGGTATTCGGCCACCGCCCACGCGATCGCGAGGCCGTCGAACGTGCTGGTCCCGCGCCCGACCTCATCGAGCAACAGCAGACTCCGCTCGGTGAGTCCTTCGAGCAGCCGCGCGGTCTCGCGCATCTCCACCATGAATGTCGATTCGCCGCGCCGCAGATCGTCGCGCGCGCCGATTCGCGTCAGCACTCGATCGGTCAACCCGAGACTCGCCGACGTCGCCGGCACGAAGCTGCCCATCTGCGCCATGATCGCAATCAGCGCCACCTGCCGCAGGTAGGTCGATTTGCCCGCCATGTTCGGTCCCGTGATCAACAGCAGTTGCCGATCCGCCGGGTCGGCCTCGAGGTCGTTCGGCACGAATTCGCCCGGCTTCATCCCCGATTCGAGCACCGGATGCCGCCCGTCGCGAATACTGACGCCCAGCCCCGAATTCAATTCGGGGCGTACGTAGCCGCGTTCCCGGGCGACTGTCGCGAGCGCGCGCAGCGTGTCGAATTCGCCCACCGCAATTGCGGTCTCGATAATCTCGCCGCAATGCGCCGCGAGGTCGCGCAGCAGCCGCGTGAAAATCTGTAGCTCCAGTTCCTTGAGACCCGATTCCGCGCTGAGGATCTTGCGCTCCAGTTCCTTCAGCGCGGGCGTCGTGAAACGCTCGGCCCCGACCAACGTCTGCTTGCGTTCATAATCGGCAGGCGCGCGCTCGGCGTGCGCTTTCGTGATTTCAATGTAGTAGCCGAAGACCTGGTTGTAGCGCACCTTCAACGACGGAATCCGCGTGCGTTCCCGCTCCGACGCTTCCAGCCGCGCAATCACGCCGCGAGCGTCGAGCGCCAGCCCGCGCATCTCATCGACCTCGGCGTTGAAACCTGTGCGAATCGTATTGCCGTCGCGTGGATTCACCGGCGGCTCGTCGCTGATCGTCGCGTCGATTTGCGCGGCGATCTCCGGCAGCGAACGCAGCCGACCCGCGATTTCGCGAATCAACCCGCTGCGTCGTTCCGCTAGCGCCTCGTCCAGCGTAGCGACCGCCGCCAGTGCCTGCCCCAGTCGCAGCGTGTCGCGCGGACTCGCCCGCAGGCTCCCGATCCGCCCGGCCAACCGCTCCAGGTCGCCGATTCGCCGCAGCGCTTCCGCCATCGGACCGCCGAGATCGCTCTCGAACAGTTCCTCAACCGCGTCGTGCCGCGCGCGAATCGCAGCCAGGTCGAGCAGCGGATAGACGATCCAGTTCGCCAGCGCACGAGCGCCCACCGGCGTCAGCGTCGCGTCGAGGATCGAGAGCAGCGATCCCGTGCGAGTGCCGTCGCTCGATGCGATCAGCTCCAGATGCCGCCGCGTCACCTCATCGACCAGCATGAATTCGGCCGCGCGATAGAGCCGCGGCGGCCGCAAATGAGTCAGGTCGCGCCCAAAATTCTCCTCGACGTAGCGCAACGCCGCACCGGCCGCCGCCAGCATCGCGCCCGCGAAAGCACCATCTTTCATAGGGGCAGCTTGCAAGCCGAAGCGGTTCACCAGCCGCTTCTGGGACGCCTCCATGTCGAAGTTGTCACCGCCCAACGCAGTCAGCGGACACAGCAGATCAGCCGCGACCGCCTTCAGCGCCTCGACGCCTTCGGGCACGATCATCTCACGCGGCGCAACCCGCGCCAGCTCCTCGCGCAGACCGCTCAACCCGCCGATTCGCGTCGCGATAAACTCTCCCGTCGAGACGTCGATCGCCGCGAGCGCAAAGCCCTCCCCGTCGGGCGCAGCCGCCAGCAGGAAATTCTTCTCGCCTGCGACCAGCACCAACTCCTCGCCGACTGTGCCGGGTGTGATCACGCGCACGATATGCCGCGGCATCAGGCCGCGCCCGATCGTCGCGCGGCGATCGCCCGGTGCCGTCAGCTGGAACGCTTGGCTCTTCTGAAACCCATCGCTCTTCGTAAACGCGTTGCCCTTGCCGCCCGATCCCGCCGCTGGCGATTCCGGCGCAGACTGCTCGCAGACCGCGACTTTGAGCCCGGCTTTCAGCAGCTTCGCAATGTACGGCTCCGCCGAATGGTACGGCACTCCGCACAGCGGCACGCCGTCTTTGGATCGCGACGTCAGTTGAATATCGAGGATGCGCGCGCCAACTTCGGCATCCTCGAAAAACATCTCGTAGAAATCGCCGAGGCGAAAGAACAGGATCGCATCGGGCACCTTTTGTTTGACGGTCAGGTACTGGGTGATGAGCGGTGATTGTTTGATGGCCACGTACGAGCCTCACAATAGCCAGCGCCACTCGCTGCGGCAAAAGCCGTGCGATCTGGAAAGCACCGAAAAGCGTTGGCGCAGCGCAGCCGCGCGACTACAATTGCCCCTAGATGAACCCCATCACGATCGGACGCGAAGTCGCATCAGCATGGGCATTGGCCGCGTCATATCCCTTCGAATGCTTAACCTTTCTACAGATTCCATCGCAGTTTCGCCGCTCGCGAGACGCCGTGATCCTCGTTCACGGCCACGGCGGCGATCGCACCAACATGCTGGTGATGTCGCTACTGCTGCGGACGGCCGGCTTCGACAATATCGGCTTCTTCGCCTATCCGATGCGCCAATCGGCGGATACCTCGGCGAGCCACCTGGCGGAAATGGCGGCGCAGGCCGACGCTGGCGCAGGCGTCCATTTCATCGGTCACAGCCTCGGTGGGACGATTGCGCGCAGAGCCGCGGCGCGCTCTGAAAATGGCCGCACCCGATCGCTCGTAACGCTCGCCTCGCCTTACTCAATAGCGCAACATAGTCCGCACGAGGTCGCCATCTTCGGCAGCGACGATCCGATTGTGCACCCGCCTCGCGGAGAGCGCTTCCCCGACGCCATGTGCAAACGATTGATCGTGTTGAGTCACACCGGCCACCTCGGCGTCCTATACCATTACGAGGCGATTCGCATCACGCTGACCGAACTGACTACCAACCGCCTCGCCCTCGAATGAAACTACCGCCAGCTTTGGCAACGAACTCGAATCGAATTACGCACTTATGAATCGAATCGGCTCACAGCGACCATGAAATCGATCGACCATCGATACCGCTCTCCCCACCGCCGGTCCGCACTATCCCAATCGAATCGATGACACCTTTCAGCGCCGTAATTCTGGCTGGGGGCCGCAGTTCTCGGATGGGAATGCCCAAGGCCGCCCTGCCCTTTGGCGATTCCTCGATCCTGGAGCGCCTGATCGACACCTTGACGACGGGCTTCGCCGAGATCGTCGTAGTCGCCGCACCGATCTCCGACGAACCGTTTTCCATCGATCGCGTCCTCCAGCATCGGGCCGGCCTGAAGGCTGAGTTGGCCGATGCGGTTTCGGAGTCCGGCGATATCGTCCGATCCGGGACGCTTGAAAACCTCAAGCAGCGCACGAACTTGATCATCGAGCGCGACGATGCCGCCTTCGAGGGGCCGGTCGGCGCGCTCAGGCGCGGACTCGTCCGCGTGAGCAGCGAAATCGCCTTTGCCTGCTCCTGCGATCTGCCGCTGCTGAGATCCGATCTGGCGATAGCTCTGTGCGCGATGCTCGACGGCCAGTCCACCGCTATCGAGGCAACCGGCCACGATGCAACTAATCTGGCGAACAGCTTTGAGGCCGCAATTCCGCAAATAGAGGGATTCCCGCAGCCGCTTTGCGCGGCCTATCGTCGCGAGCCGGCAATCGCCGCATTGCTCGCGATGGAGGCTGCCGACGAGCGCCGCCTGACCGCAATCGGCGATCGCTTGAAAGTTAACGTGGTCGATGAGGTTGCTTTGCGCGAAATCGATCCAGATTTACGCAGTTTCCTCAACGTCAACACCGCTGAGGATTACGCGCGCGCCCTGCGCCTCGTTCGCGCTGCTTTGACTCACGCCTCAACGTAACCTGCCCATCGAGGGCCCCCCGAGCCGTCCATCTCTCCGACGGTAAGAATTTCTGCTCTCTAGTCAGGAACACTCCTGCGACAGTCAGGAGCTTCCGCGATAATCAGGAAGAAGACCCGCCCGTCCAGCGCAAGACCGGTTTGCGCGCCGCCGCTACCTCATCGATACGCCCCAGCTTCAATTGATGCGGAGCCGCCTTCACCATCGCGGGATCTTCGAGCGCCTCGTTATAAATCCGCTCCATCGTCGCGATGAAGCTCTCGATCGTCTCGCGGCTCTCGGTCTCAGTTGGCTCGATCATGAGCGCGCCGTGGACCACCAGCGGAAAGTAAATCGTCGGCGGATGCACGCCGAAATCGAGCAGCCGCTTCGCAAGATCGAGGGTAGTGACTCCCGTGCGCTGGTCGAGATTATGCGTCAGCACGCACTCATGCATCGCCGGCTCGGCGGTCGCGCTCGGGAAATGCGCTTCGAGGCGTTTGCGCACGTACGCGGCGTTCAAGATCGCGTGGCGGCTGGCCTGCGCCAGACCGTCGCCGCCCATCGCCAGGATGTAAGTGTACGCGCGCACCAGCATCCCAAAGTTCCCGTGAAACGATCGCAAGCGCCCGATTGAGAGCGGCCGGTCATAGTCGAAAGCCCACTCACCATCTCGCTGTAAGACGCGCGGAAACGGCAGAAACGGCTCCAGGTGCTTCTTAACCGCAACCGGCCCCGCCCCGGGACCGCCGCCGCCGTGCGGAGTGGAAAACGTCTTATGCAGGTTGATATGCACGATATCGGCGCCCATGTCGCCCGGCTTCGCCACGCCGAGCAGCGCGTTCATATTCGCGCCGTCAAGATAGAGCATCGCCCCGCGCTCATGCAAAATGGCCGCGATCTCCTGGATTTCAGGCTCAAAGATGCCGAGCGTATTCGGATTCGTCACCATCAGCGCCGCAACATCGTCGCTCATCAACCGGCGAATCTCGCTCGCTTCGAGGTAACCGCGCGGCCCCGACGGCGCCACTACCACGTCGAAACCGGCCAGCGTGCAACTGGCGGGATTGGTGCCGTGCGCCGTGTCGGGAATAATCACCTTGCGCCGCACCTTTCCGCGATGCTCTTCCCAGGCGCGGATCATCAGCAATCCCGCGAGTTCCCCTTGCGCTCCGGCCGCAGGCGCCAGCGATACCGCATCCATGCCCGAGATTTCCGCGAGCGCCGTTTCCATCCGATGCATCAGTTCGAGCGCGCCTTGCGCCAGCCGCACCGGCGTCCCCGGATGAAGATTCGCGAAACCCGGCAACGCCGCCATCTCGTCGTTTAGCACCGGATTGTACTTCATGGTGCATGAACCGAGCGGATAAAACTGCAGCGCCTGCCCGAAGTTCAACTGCGACAGCCGCAGAAAGTGACGTAACACTTGAGGTTCACTAAGCTCCGGAAAGCCTTCGATATCGCTGCGGCAAAGTTCACTCCCCAGGATTTCGAGCGCGCGCGCCTCGCTCGCGGCAGCGTTCTTCGCATCGACGGCCCGACGCCCCGGCGACGATTCCTCGAAGATCAGCGGCACGCCCCCATGCGCCACCAGCGCATTCTCGGTGCCACTGACTTCCTCCGCGACGGCTATTTTCTTGATGCCGGCCATCACCCAAGCCCCGTGAGCACTTCGCAGAGGCGCTCGATGTCACCGGGCGTGTTCATCTCGGTGACCGAGATCAGTAGCGCCCCGTCAAGGTCCGGATAGTCGCGCCCGAGCGTCAATCCCGCGAGCACCCCCCGTTTTTCAGCAAGTTCAAGCGTTGCTTCAGCATCTTCGACCACTATGGTGAATTCATTGAAGAACCGGCCCTCGAATCGACGCGGAATCCCCGCCGCTTCGAGCGCCGACCGCGCCTGATGTGCCAGTTCGACGTTGCGCGCCGCGAGTTCCCGCAGCCCTTGCCGACCCATCAGTGAGAGATAGGCGGTAGCAGCGAGCGCGCATAGCGAATGATTCGTGCAGATGTTCGAAGTCGCCCGCTCTCGCCGGATATGCTGCTCGCGCGTCGCGAGGGTGAGACAGTAGGCGCGCCGTCCCGCGCTATCGCGTGTCTGGCCGACCAGACGCCCCGGCATCTGGCGCACATGCGCGTTGCGTCCGGCGAGAAATCCCAGGCCGGGACCCCCGAACTGCAACGGCATCCCGAAGCTTTGCCCCTCGCCGACCGCTATATCCACGCCCAACGCTCCCGGCGACTTGAGCAGCCCGAACGCCAGCGGTTCCGCTGTGACCGAAATCGCCAGCGCGCCTGCGCGATGCGTCACCTCCGCAATCTGGCCGAGCGGCTCGATCACCCCGAAAGCATTCGGATAGCCTGTGACAGTGCACAGCAATTCGTCGTTCGCGAGGCCTTCCAGCGCCGACTGATCGATCGAGCCGGTGTCAGAGTCGAATCCCACGTCCACCAGCTTCAGCGTGCCGAGCGCACTCAGGTACGTGCGAATCGTCGATCGGTAATCCGGCCACAGCCCTCGCGAAATCGCCACCACGTGACGCTTCGGCAGCACCCTATGCGCCATCAGGATCGCTTCTGCCACCGCCGACGCCCCGTCGTACATGCTCGCATTGGCGACGTCGAGGCCGGTCAATTGCGTGATCAGCGTCTGGAATTCGAAGATCGCCTGCGTCGTGCCCTGGCTGACCTCGGGCTGATAGGGCGTGTAGCTGGTCGCGAACTCTGCCCTGGCAGTGATAGCGCGGACCGCCGCTGGCACATAATGACGATAGTAGCCGCCGCCCAGAAAGCTGGTGAAGCCGCTCGCGCCCTGATTGCGCCCCGCCAACATCGACAGCTCCGCCGCGACCTCTGCCTCCGTGCGTCCCGCTTCGAGCTTAATCGTCGCGGAATTGCGCAGATTCGCGGGGACATGCGCGATCAAATCGTCGATATGGGCGACTCCAATCGTCTCCAGCATCGCGGCCACATCAGCTTCCGTATGCGGAATAAATCTCATCACTACTAGGCGAGCTTGCGAGCCGAGCTAACGAGTCTGCGAGGTGCGCATTTTAAACTCTTAGTGGAGCTTGCGAGCCGGGCTAACGAGTCTGCGAGGTGCGCATTTTAAACTCTTAGTGGAGCTTGCGAGCCGAACTCACAAGCTCTTCTCCCGCCGATAAAACGGCAACGGCATCACTGTCGCCGCCACCATGCGATTCCGGATTGCAACCTCAACGGTGTCACCATGGGCGACCTTGGCCGAGGCAGCAACATACGCCATCGCGAGCGGCCGGTCGAAGCTTGGCGCATAAGTTCCGCTGGTGATCACGCCGATTTCACGTCCCTTGCGCCGCAATATGTAGCCTTGCCGCGCGACGCTCCTGCCGTCGTCAGTACGGATTCCGACCAGCTGCCGCGGCGTTACGTCGCGTTGCGCCGCCAGAGCCTGCTCCCCAACAAAGCCTCGCCCAAATTTAACAAAGACCTTTAAGTTGGCTTCGAGCGGCGACGTGCCGCGGTCGAGTTCGTGACCGTAAAGCGGGAGGCCCGCTTCCATGCGCAAGGTATCGCGAGCGCCGAGGCCGCACGGCTGGAGCCCCTCGCTTTCGCCCGCCGCGAGCGCCGCCTCGAACACCCCTCCGGCATCCGCCGCCGCACAGAAGACCTCGAAGCCGTCCTCCCCAGTATATCCCGTGCGCGCGACCAGTGACTCGACCCCGGCGACCGCGCAAGACGCCGTACGAAACCGCCCGATCGAGGCGACCGGCAACGCCGTGAGGCGCTCGAGTATCGTCACCGCCCGAGGCCCCTGAATCGCGACCAGTGCGGTTTCATCGCTGCGATCGGTGAGCATCGCGCTGTCACGATTGAGTCCCTTCAGCCATTCCCAGTCGGCAGCAATATTCGAGGCGTTGACGCAGAGCATGTAATGCTCGGGCGCCAGCCGATAGACGATAAGGTCGTCGATCGTCCCGCCGTCTTCCGCGCACATTATGGTGTATTGAGCCTGCCCTTCGCTGAGCCGCATTGCGGAATTGGTCAGCGCCCGTTCGAGCAGCGGCAATGCGCGCGGACCTTCGAGATGGAACTCACCCATATGACTAAGGTCGAAAAGGCCGGCCGCGCGGCGCACGGCGAGATGCTCTTCGATAATGCCGCGATAGCTGAGCGGCATCTCGTAGCCGCCGAACTCCGTCGTGCGGGCGCCAAGTTTGCGATGCAGGGATGCGAGCGGGGTGCGCTTGACCGGTTCCATCAGCCCATTTAGTTTTACCAGAACGAGTCAGCACCAACTAATCGAATCCGCGCTTTCAGAACAATCTTTGCTTCCACCCCGATCCCAGCCCGTTTATCGAATGTCCGGTACGCGATGACGCGAGCCACGCCTGCCCGCCGATCAAACGAAAAACTTAAACCAATGACAGCTAAACTCATGGACGGACGGAAGCTGAGCGATTTGCTCAAACCGCACCTGCGCGCCCATGCGCAGGAATTGTCCGACCGCTACGGCGTGACGCCGGCGCTGGCGGCGGTCATGGTGGGCGACAACCCAGCCTCCGCGCAGTACGTCCGCAACAAGCGCAAATTTGCCGAGGAACTGGGATTTCGCAGCGAGGTGATCTCGATCGCGGAGGCCGCTGCGACTACCGATCACCTGCTGGACACGATCAATCGGCTCAACGCGGACGACAGTATCACCGGGATACTCCTGCAATTGCCGGTGCCGGAGGGTATCGACACGTTTCGGCTCTTCGACGCGATTGACGCGGATAAGGACGTTGACGCCGTGGGAGCGGCCAGCCTGACCGGGTTTTACCGCGGGCATTGGGGGCGCTTCATTCCATGCACGCCGCGCGGGGTGCTGAGCCTGCTCGATCACTATGAAGTGCCGGTCGAAGGACGTCGCGCCGCGGTGATTGGGCGCAGCGACATTGCGGGCAAGCCGATGGCGATCATCCTCGGCGGACGGCTGCGCAATGCGACGGTTACCTGGTGTCATCGTCTTACTCACGACCTCGCCGAGATCTGCCGCCAGTCTGACATCGTGGTGTCATGTGCGGGAGTGGCGCCGGTCGATGGGACGTTCCTGATCACCGCTGACATGATCAAGCCGGGGGCATGCGTTATCGACGTGGGCTTTCGGCGGATCGGGCGCGGACAGTTCGCCGGCGACGTCGATTTCGAGGGGGTGAGCGAGGTGGCAGGATGGATCACGCCGAACCCCGGCGGAACGGGTCCGATGACGGTGGTGGCGCTGATGCAAAACGTGATCGACGCGGCGCGCTATCGAATTGGACTCGCACGCGCCGAGTATCCAGTATGAGTCGGACCGGCTGGCGATAGACGATAAAGGCGAATTCGATTACAAAGCGGACGGGGGAGCCTCGGCAATTCTCATATGTCACTAGACGGCGATAGCCGGACCAGCGCGGAAAAGCGCACACTCAGCCAGATCATCATCGGGCCTGCGCGCGACGTTAAAGATCCGGAGATCTTCCATCAGCTATCCCTGATCGCGTTCCTGGCCTGGGTCGGACTGGGATCAGACGGATTGAGTTCGTCGTGTTACGGCCCCGAGGAAGCCTTCCTCGCGCTCGGAACGCATCAGTACATGGCGGTGTTCCTGGCGATGCTGATGGCGCTGACGGTGTTCATCATTTCGGCCTCCTATTCACAGACCATCGACGAGTTCCCGACCGGCGGCGGCGGTTACCTGGTGGCGACCAAGCTGCTGGGCAGCTATGCGGGAGTAGTGTCCGGCTGCGCGCTGGTCATCGACTATGTACTCACGATCTCGATTTCGATAGCGAGCGGCGCCGACGCAATCTTCAGCTTCATGCCGGTCTCATCGCTGCACTACAAATTCTGGGTCTGCCTGTTCGTCGTGGTCGTACTGATTGGCATGAACCTGCGCGGCGTCAAGGAATCGGTGCTATCGCTGCTGCCGATTTTCATCGCCTTCGTGATCACGCACGTGTGGCTGATCTCTTACGCGCTGATTGAGCGCGCGTCGATCATTCCGCAGGACGTCCACAATGCTATCTCGCAGACCGGGGCGAGCATCCACAGCATGGGCTTCATTGCGCTGGCGCTGCTGTTTCTGCGCGCCTACAGCCTGGGCGGCGGCACTTACACCGGAATCGAGGCGGTCAGCAACGGACTCCCGATCCTGCGCGAGCCGCGCACCGTCACCGGCAAGCGCACTATGATCTACATGTCGGTGTCGCTGGCGTTCGTGGCCGGCGGCATCCTGTTCAGCTACATGCTCTTCAACGTCGGACCGGTCGCAGGCAAGACTCTCAATGCGGTTCTGTTCGAGAAGATGGCGTCACGCTGGACGCTCTTCGGGATCCATCTCGGGATGCCGATCGTCACCTTTACGCTGCTCACTGAGGGCGCGCTGCTCTTCGTCGCCGCCCAGACCGGCTTCGTCGATGGTCCGCGGGTGCTCGCAACGATGGCCTCCGATCGCTGGCTGCCGCGGCGCTTTGCCAACCTGAGCGCCCGTCTCGTCACGCAGGACGGCGTCCTTGCGATGGGCCTGGCGGCTGCCGTCATCCTGGTGGGCACGCACGCGAGCGTTGACCTGCTGGTCGTGCTCTACGCTATCAACGTGTTCATCACCTTCACCCTCTCGCAACTCGGCATGACGGTGCATTGGTGGCAGGTCCGCAAGTCCGAGCCGAAGTGGCTGCATAAGCTGTCGATCAACGGCATCGGCTGCACTTTTACCGGAATCATCCTCATCGTCACGGTCACGTTGAAGTTCGACCAGGGCGGATGGGTGACGGTAGTGATGACCGGCGGGATGGTCTCCCTCTGCATGATCGTGCGGGCGCATTACCAGCGCGTGCGCGCGGCGATCGAGCAACTGGAAGCGGACGTGCTGCCGGAGATCTTCGCGGCGGCCGAAAAGGCGCCCGCCGAGCGCGACCCCGAGGCCCCGACCGCGGTGCTGTTGGTCAGCGGCTTCAACGGGCTCGGGCTCGCCACTCTGACCACGGTGCAACGCCTGTTCGGCCAGCAATTCCATAACATGGTCTTCATCGGCGTCGGCGAAATCGATTCGGCATTGCTCAAGGGGCCCGACGAAGTCAGGGCGCTCGAACAGCAGATCGCCGATGACATGGTCGAGTATTGCCGGTTCGCCGCGGACCTCGGCTTTCATCCGGAGCTGCGCACCGCGATCGGGCCCGACGTCGTCGTCGAGCTGCATCGGCTATGCCTGGAGATCGCCAACGAGTTTCCGCATTCGGTGTTCTTTGCGGGCAAGCTGATCTTCACCGAGGAACTCGACGGTTTCGTGAGCCGTTTCCTGCACAACCACACAGCGCTCGAAGTTCAGAACTGGCTCCAGATGCATGGACTGAGTCTCGTGATTTTGCCAGTGCGCGTAGGGCGGGCGCAGGCTCGCGCGGCCAGTATAAAAGCCGAGGGGGGCGCGCCGACGACAACTCTGGCGATGCTTAAGTAAGTGACGGCGGCCACCGCCCAGACAACCTCAGCGGCCACCGCCCAGGCGACATTCCCAGCAGCGGAGGCAACGCCTGCGGAGGGCGCGCAGGCAATGGGAAGTGCGGCGCCGGAAGCGGTTCGTCCTCCGCTAAAGTGGGCCGGCGGCAAGCGCTGGCTGGTTCCGCGTCTGCGCAAACTCTACGAACCGTATCGTGATCGGCGGCTGGTCGAGCCGTTATGCGGCGGACTCGCGGTCGCGCTTGGCCTGCAGCCGCGCCGCGCCCTGCTCAACGACATCAGCCCGCACGCATGCAACTTCTACCGGCGGCTGAAAACCGGGTTCAGCACTACGCTCGAGATGCGCAACGACGAGGCGCTGTACTACCGCCATCGCGAGCGCTTCAACCGGCTCGTGGCAGATGGCAAAGCGAAGAGCGACGACGCTGCGGCGCTGTTCTACTTCCTCAATCGCACCGGCTATAACGGCCTCTGCCGCTTCAACAGCCGCGGCGAATTCAACGTCCCGTTCGGACGCTATACGAAAATCAACTACGTCACCGATTTCTCGACCTATCGCGCGGCCTTTGCCGGATGGACCATCGCGAGCGGCGACTTCGCGCAGCTGACGATCGACGCCGGCGACTTCGTGTACGCGGACCCGCCCTACGACGTCGTGTTCACGCGCTACGCGACCGAGGACTTCGGCTGGGACGACCAGGTGCGGCTCGCTGAGTTCCTCGCGCGGCATCGCGGGCCGGTGGTGCTCTCGAATCAGGCGACTGATCGGATCGTTGAGCTCTATGAGCGCCTTGGTTTCAAGATAATCTTTCTGACCGCGCCGAGACGAATCAGTTGCAAGGAACGCAAGCCAGCGCGCGAAGTCCTAGCGACGCGCAATCTCTAAAGCTTTCGCCAAGGTCGCTTCAATGACCGCGCCCGGTGCCGCTCAGATCGCGTCGGTGCCGGCGGGCTCGGCGATGACCCGATTCTCGATCGCGCCAACGCGCTCGATTTCGATACGCACCAGGTCGCCCGCCACAAGCCATCGCGGGGGCTTCATCGCGAACGCGACGCCGGCCGGCGTGCCGGTCGATATGACCGTCCCCGGCATCAACGTGCATACCGTCGAGAGCGTCTCGACTTGCGCATAACAGTCGAAGACCAGGTGCCGGGTATTCGAATGCTGACGCAGTTCGCCGTTTACGAAGGTCTTGAGTTCGAGCGTATGCGGGTCGCCGACCTCGTCGGGCGTGACGATCCACGGACCAATCGGGCCATGCGTGTCAAAGGACTTGCCGAGCGTCATAGTGGGCGCCTTGAACTGCCAGTCGCGCACGCTGACGTCGTTCACCACTAGGTAGCCCGCGATGACCTCATGCGCGCGGTCGCGCGGGACGTGGCGGCATCGGCGCCCAATCACGAAGCCGAGTTCGCCTTCATAGTCGAGCGCCGACGAGACGCGCGGCAGATGGATCGGATCATGCGGCCCGGTGACGCAACTCGACTGCTTGTTGAAGAACAGCGGGAACTCCGGCCGCTTCATCTTCGACTCCTCGATATGGTCGGCGTAGTTGAGCCCGATCGCGAGGAATTCCGGCGGATGAAGCACCGGCGCCTCGAACTTGATCTGCGCCACGCTGATACCATGCGCACCGGCACTCGCTGCCTTGCGCGCGCGATCGAGTGCGGACGGTCCCGCGGCGAGAAACGCCGTCATCTCACGCGGCAACTCGGGCGCCGCGGCAGCCAGATCGATTATCGAGTCACCGGCGACGACGCCAATCCGGGTCATACCGCCATGCGTGAAAGTAGCTAGTTTCATTGGGTTATCTCCATGAATTCAAACGCCCGCTGAGCCAGCAGAGCCATGAAACCTTTGAAAGGTTTCACACTTCCCACAGTGAATTTGGCCACCCACTCCAGCATCGCGAGCATCAATCAGGATTCTCGAGCTGGTATCTTACCCAACGGAAAGTCTGAAACCTTGGTAAGGTTTCAGGGTCCTGAAAGCTATAAATTCTGTGCTCTTCCTTCTCTTTATCCCGCTATCCTTCCGCCAATCTCGTCGCGCGATCAGGCGCCCAGGCGCGCGAGGCTCTCGCGGTTGAAGCCCTTTTCCGCGTCGTACTTGACCAGTTCAGCCTGCGGCTTACCCTCATGATAGCCGCGTGCGAGTTCGTCCGGATCGAAGTCCACGCCGATCGGGTTCTGCTCGAAGACGGGGCTGCGCATGAAGTCATGCATCGCCTGGGCGTTGTCGTAGTTGTCGATCTGCAGTTCGACTTTGCCGCCGTCAGGATCGCGATAGTACATCGAGGTCGTGATGCCGTGATTGATCGTCACTACCGGCGTGATACCTGCTTCCTTGAGCCGTTCGTAGGTCGCGACCAGATCGCCGAGGTTGGCGTAGGTGTAGGCGAGATGGTCGAGTCCGGCCGAATGCGGCTGGCGCTCCGTGATTCCGGGGAAGGCCGCGATCGCGATCCGATGATGCTCGTCGTCATAGGTCATAAAGGAGAGGAAGTTGTTCTCATAGGCGATCTTCGCATTCAGGACGGTGGTGTACCACGCGACCATTTCCTTGAGGCGGGTGGTCCGCAACACGGCGTGGGCGAATTTTGCGGGGGTGATGCGTGGAGCCTCGCTACTGACGTTCTTCGGCTGTGCCGCCATTGACGTTCCTCCGGTGCGAGTTGGCGCAAGCCCATCAAGGGTTCGCGCGCGTCGCGGTATGCCAGCCGACGATAGCAAATTTCGGTTCGCCGCTGCGAGCGCTGCCGCTTCCTGCCAACGGGCTATTACCGCGCCGGGTCGCGGTGATGGGTTCGCCTTGCGGTACGGCCGGCGCAGTTGCTACAGCAATTGGTGATCTGCACGCAAGGACAATCACGAGCGACCGCCCTGGCGCCTGCAAGGACCAGTCGCGCGTGAGACCGCCGCGAGCGCTCAGAGATCAGGAGGATTTCCGATGGCGACCATCCAAAGACACGTCCTCGACGGCATCAAGGCCTTGGACTTCACCCAATTCGTCGCCGGACCGACGGTAACCAAGCTCATGGCAGAGATGGGCGCCGAGGTGATCAAGGTGGAAGTCGCGCCCGACGGCGACCGCTGCCGCAGCGTCTCGTACATGAAGAACAATCGCAGCGGTTACTTCGTCCAGCAGAATCGCGGCAAGCTCAGCCTGTGCCTCGACGTGCGCCAGCCGGCGGCCAAGGAAATCCTGCGCGGGCTGATTGCGAAGGTTGACGTGATGGTCGAAAACTTCGCGCCCGGAGCGATCGGGCGGATGGGCTTCGATTACGAGACGGTCAAAAAGATCAACCCGAAGATCATCATGTGCTCGGTCTCGACCTTCGGACAGACTGGGCCGCTCTCGAAAGATCCGGGCTACGATTTCGTCGGACAGGCGTACGCGGGTGTGACTTCTCTGAGCGGCGAGCCGGACGGGCCGCCCTACCCTCCAATGCTCGCGTTGGGCGACGTCTCGACGGGCGTGCATGCGCTGGCGGCAATCGCGTGCGCGTTGTTTTATCGCGATCGCACCGGCGAAGGGCAGTATATCGATATCTCGCTGCTCGACGCGTACTTCCATTACCACGACTGGGGCGTGCAGACGATCAGCGCAAGCGGCGGTACTAAGAAAGCGGCGCGCACCGGCCAGCATTATTCGTCGCTGTGTCCCGCCGGAATGTTTAAGGGCAAGGATACTTACCTTTTTATCTTTGCTTGGCTGGACCATCACTGGGTGAAACTCTGCGAAATGATGGGGCGTCCGGAACTCGGCAAGGACCCGCGCTTCGTGACCAACGAGGCGCGCCTCGGGCATCTGAAGGAGATCATTACGGTGATCGAGGAATGGCTCGCGCGGATGCCCAGCGACGAGGCCACGGTCGAGGCGTTGCGTGAGGCGCGGATCCCGTCGGCGCCGGTGCTCTCGCTGGAGCAAGCGATGGCGCATCCGCATCTGCGGGAGCGCAAGACGGTTCGCAAGATTCACGACCGCATCATGGGGGACTTCGAGGTGCCGGGATTTCCGCTGCGCTTTTCGGCCTTTCCGGAACTGCTCGATCTAGAAGCGCCGCTGCTGGGGGAACATAACGGGCGCATCCTTTCGAGCTACCTGGGATACGCCCCCGGCGATATCGATCGGCTGGAGCGCGACGGCGTGCTGATCAGCCAGCCCAGATAACACGCCAATAGGCTCAGAGAGCCGAGCTTCGCTTCAATGGTTAGCTCGGCTCGCAAGCTCTACTCAGATTTTAAAATGCGCACCTCGCAGACTCGTTAGCTCGGCTCGCAAGCTCTACTCAGATTTTAAAATGCGCACCTCGCAGACTCGTTAGCTCGGCTCGCAAGCTCGCCTAGTGTGTAGGTTTCACACTTCCCATAACGATTGACGCTCGCGTTGCTC
>Ga0302325_10003723_pt1 | contig 35671 bp, 25 predicted proteins | sample Palsa_T0_2_FD_201948 | JGI IMG/M metagenome (GOLD analysis project Ga0302325, IMG submission 201948) | Peat permafrost microbial communities from Stordalen Mire near Abisko, Sweden - Palsa_T0_2 | ecosystem: Environmental > Terrestrial > Soil > Palsa > Peat permafrost | place: Sweden: Abisko...
GATGGACGCGCGCGAGCCGGCGAGAACCATCCGCGGAGAAGACGAGTTCGACTCCGGCACGGTGACCATATGGCCGGCGCGAGCCACCTGACCCACGACCCCTTCGCCAAGCGCAATGCGGCGGCCGAGCGCTTCGCGGCGAGATCCCGCCTCGGCCTGCACGACGAGTTCCTTGGCGGAATAATCGAGAATGGCGATGCCGATGTGATCGTAAGGAAGGTGCAACTCCATTTCGGCGGCGATGCGCGTGAGCATTTCAACGGGATCGAGAGTGGTAATGGCATGCCGGGAGACGTTGTTGAGCAAGGTAAGCTGGCGCGTCTTCTTCTGTTCCGCGGTGAAGAGGCGGGCGTTCTCGATGGCGATGGCAGCCTCGCTGGCCAGAACGCGAAGAAATTCCAGGTGCCCCTGATCGAAGACACGCTCCTTGCGGCTGTATACGGCCATGGTTCCCACGGGGCGGTCGTAGAGCACCAGCGGGACGGCACAGACAGAGCTGGCGTCCAGCAGGGATTCAAAACCCAAGCGCTCGGATTCCTCGCGGAAATGCTCGCGGATCAAAAGGGGCTGTGCCGTGCGCACCACGTGCTCGACCAAATCGTTACCGGCGGGACGCGAGCGCTTCGGTTGCCGGTGGGCGTCGACCACTTCAATCTCAAAGCGCACCTGGGAGGTCTTGTGATCGTAGAAAGCAATGAAAAAGCTATTGGCGTCGAGCACGCGGCGCATTTCGTGGTGTATGCGTTCGAGCAAGGTATCGAGCTCGATGGTAGAGTTCAAAGCGCGGCCCACTTCGTTGAGGATATGCAGTTCCTCGCTGCGCCGGGCCGTCTGCTGGATGAGGTAGCTATTTTCGACGGCCATGCCGATCTGCTGGCCGAGGGCCAGTAGCAAACGGAGCTCGCCGGGCCGGAACGTGCGGTTATCAGGTGTGCCCAGCAGCAAGACGCCGAAAACACGATCCTTGGATTGCAGGGTGATTCCAACAACGGTTCGCAGGCCGTGAGTGAGGAGCAGCGCGCGCACCTTGCGGAAGGACTCTTCCCGCTCAAGTGCGGCCCAATTGGAGTCGCGGGCCAAATCTCGCAGAACCACCAATCCGCCGAGCTTGGCCACCAGAGCGATCATGCTTTCGTCGAGACGATCCTGGTGGGCAACCTGGGAGAACGAAGCGTTCAAGCCGGTCACGACAATTGAAGCCGGTCCTTCCGGATCTTCCTGGCGCAAGCACAACGCACCGGAGGGAAGGCGCACTACGCCGAGGACACGATCCAAAGCCTGGGCGAGCATCTTCTGAATCTCACCGCCCACAAAACCCGAAGCGGCCAGATTCAAACTGGAGAGCGCCAGCATGTTGCGCTCGACGCGGCGGCGCTCCTCCTCGTAAACGGCCATGACCATGAGTATGCCGGCGAAGAGTTCGGGCAACAAAATCAGCGGAGGAAGATCCGTAGCTTGCAGAATCTTCAAAGAGCTGCCGAAAGGCACGACGACGCAGACCAAGCCGAGCGCGCCGAAGGCGAAGGCCAGCAGCTCATCCGTGCGAGACTCCTGGCGGCGTCCCTCGCTCCAAAAGGTTTGCGCTACAAAGAAAAATATCAGGCCCGTGCCGGTCGCCAGCGGAACGGGGATCAATGCATGCGCATAGGCATACGCCCAGAAAAACGCCGCGACGGAGGCAAGGGCGATGGCACGGCCGGCGGCTGTGAGGCGGCAGTACAGCCGAGCCGCGCTGTAAAAGGTCAGAGCCGTGGCGCACAGCAGCCATTCGTTCAACGCGGCGAGCCACCACGGGTGGCCGGGCATGATGTCTACGGAAAGCATCGTGGCGAAGTGCAGAGACAACAGCAGCCACGCTGCCGACCAGGCGAAGAGGTAGGGCTGCTTCTTCTGTCGATAGACGAAGACGAAGAAGGCCGCAAGCAGAAACGTGCTTGCCAGGAGCACAAACGCAGTTGTGTTGTCGCGAAACACTAGCTCAAGGCTCCGGATGCTCGCGCCCAGCGCTTGTATTGAGAATATCAAAAATAGGCTCCTGCCCTCCGCCGGGTCTCCACCCCAGTTTCTTGGAGATTAACCTCGCTCGCAGGGGGTTCGGGGACGTGCAACCTGTGGAACCTGCTGAACCGGCACAATTTCGGGGCGAAGACCACTATGGAGCCTTGCTTATCGTCGGTCAACAGTACCCCGGTACCAAGGGATGCGAAGAGATCGCGCGAAAAAACAGGCAGGGGCCGCGGGTCGTGGCGCGTGGCACGGCTGGGGAAAAAAAGCAGACCCCTCACATCTAACCCGCTGCGTGCCAGCTGGGATGGCGGTTCCGGATGACAACGAAAAACAAAGACAAGAAAGAGAAGCGCGAAAGGCGGCGCAAAAACGCAAGGCGAACGCAAAGGCAAACACAAAGGCGAACACGCCAATCGGGAGATTGGCGTTCCCAGGAACTGCTCCGACCCCTGCACAGCACGAGCAAGACGCCCGCCTAAAAAGCGAGGCGGCCGCTACAAAAGCAGGAAGTCCGGCACATTTAACCAAATTAGGACACCACCGCACCGGGTGGCTAGCGGTATCGATTTCGGAGCTTCGTTCCGCTAAGATGAATAATTTCCAATTCAGGAGAACGAATCACAATGGCATCTTCCAGTAAGCCGCGCGTTCGCTTCGCACCGTCGCCCACGGGCTATCTCCACGTGGGAGGGGCGCGGACGGCGCTTTTCAATTGGTTCTTCGCGCGGCACGAGGGTGGCACGCTGCTGCTGCGGATCGAAGATACGGACGTCGAACGCAACCGTCCCGAGCTGGTCGACGGCATCCTGGAGGGTCTGAAGTGGCTGGGGGTCGAGTGGGATGAAGGGCCTTTCTTCCAGTCGCAGCGTTTGGAGATGTATCGCACGGCCGCCGGGCGCTTGCTGGCCGGCGGAGCAGCGTTCGAATGCTACTGCAAGGGCGCAGCCTATGCGGGAGCCGATGCAGCGACGGAAGGAAACGAAGAGGCAGAAGGCGACGACCAAGGACCAAAGATGAAAAAAAGCGCGCCCTGCCCTTGCCGCGAGCTCACAGACGCGCAGCGGGAGGCCAAGAAGCTAGAGGGAATCCCCGCGGCGGTGCGATTCCGGGCGCCGCGAACAGGGACGACGAAGTTCGAGGATGCTGTATTTGGTCCGCGGGAGGCGCAGAACGAGGAGATCGAGGATTTCGTGCTGCTGCGGTCGAACGGCGCGCCGACGTATCAATTGAGCGTGGTTGTGGATGACATCGATATGGGCATCACGCACGTGATCCGCGGCGTCGATCATCTTTCGAATACGCCCAAGCAGGCGTTGATTTATGCGGCGTTAGGAGCGGCGGTGCCAATTTTTGCGCACGTGCCGCTGATCCTGGGTGCAGATCGCACGCGGCTTTCGAAACGGCATGGCGCAACCAGCGTCGGCACATACGCGGAAGAAGGATTTCTGCCCGAGGCCTTCCGGAATTTTCTCGCGTTGCTGGGATGGTCGCCGGGGGACGATTCAGAGTACCTGCGCACGCCAGAATTGATCGAACGGTTCACACTGGCAGGAGTGAGCCGGACGAATGCAATCTTCGACCGCGCGAAGCTGGAGTGGTTCAACACTCAGTACCTTCAGAAACCACCCGTAGAGGAGCTGCTGCCCTACGTAGAGGCGGAGCTGAAGCGCGCGGGGCTCTGGGACAAATCACAGGCGAGCCAGGATCGGGCATGGTTCACCCACGCGGTGGAACTGATTCGCCCGCGCACGCGGCTGCTGGGCGACTTCACCGGATGGGCGCGCGCTTTTTTTACCGACGACTTCGATTACCACACCGAGGCGAGAGAGAAATTCTGGAAAGACGAGCGCCTGGGTGCGATGCTGGGCAAGCTTGCCGATGCATTGGACGCCTTGCCGGACTGGAACCACGATGCGTGCGACGCTACGCTACGCGGGCTTGCTACAGCGGAAGGCGTGAAGGCAGGTTTCCTGATCAATGCCACACGCGTGGCCATTGTAGGCCGCGCCGTTGCGCCGCCGCTGTTTGACACCATGGTGGTGATCGGCAAGGAACGGATTGTCGCGCGGTTGCGGCGCGCGGTGCCCGCATTGGCAAACCGATAGCTTTTCTAAGGGCGGGCGGGTTTGAAACCCGCCCCTACAGAAGCGTGTCACCCGGCAGGGCAAGCAAAATCCTGCGAAGTTACTTTCCGGAAAAAATTTCAGCGTGGACTGGGTGACTCGCCGCGCCCGCTTCGGCGACTTGCAGTTGCGCGCTTACCGGCACCTTCACTGGCGGCAAGCAGGTAGTTTGGTTGCAGGCCTGGTAACGCAAGATCATGGGAATCGTCACGGAGCCGAGCTGGGCAGCTGATTGCGCGGAAAGTTTCAGGCGCAGAGTAACGCTGCCGGTGTAAACGTCCAGCGGCTCTTTTGGTGAAAAGGCAAATTTCTCGAGACGGCCGGCGGGATAGATGGAGTCGACGAGCGTGATTCCCGCGGGAAGCTGCGGCGTGAGCGTTGTGGCTATGAGATACGCATCCGACGGCTTGTGCGAATTCATGTGAAAACCGCCTGCGATATTGGCGACGACGGCCACTTGAAATTCACGCCCGCGAGGAACCCGGTCCAGCGAAACATACGAACTCGCTTTCACGATGGAGGCAGCGCTGGGCGGCGCAGCATCTTGCGCCGGCAAAGTTACGGCCACAAGAAGCAGAGCGAGCACGCACAGTAGGGTGAAGCCGCGAAGTTCGCGCAAGCGGATCACGATGCCCCCAACTGCGCCTGAACGTCCTTGGTGATCTGCGGCTCGCTCAAGATGCCGATATATTTCTTGGCGATCTTGCCATCGCGGTTAATGAGGAAGGTCGTCGGCATGCCAAGCAGGCCGCCAAACTTTGTGGTGATGTCGTCGTTGCCGAGCACGATGCGATAGGTCATTGCCGTGGGCTGGCCGTTTACATCGAATTTGGAGTTCTGCACGAATGGATCGACGACTTTCTTGCCGTCATCGTCCATGGCGACACCGAGGGTGACGAAGCCCTGGCCGGCATACTGATGTTGGAGATTGATCAGGATGGGAATCTCCGCCCGGCACGGATCGCACCAGGTGGCCCAGAAGTTGACGAGCACTACCTTCCCTTTCATGCTCGCCAGATCGACTTTGTTCCCCTGCAGGTCCTCAAAGGTTACATCCGGCTCGTTCTCGAGCTTTTCCGCAGAGCTTGACGACCCCGCGGCGGAAGATGCGCCGCCGGCCGTTTTGCTGGTGAACCGCGCGACAAGATTTTCAGGCTGGAAGACGGCGAGCTTGGCGGAGAGCCAGGTGAGCTGATTGACGAAGATCAGCGCGCCAACGGCCAGCAGGAGAACTCCGCTGAATACTTCCACCGTGTGAAGATGGCGGCGGAAGCGCTGGTAGAACTTCAGAAAGCGGCCGATGCCAAGAGCCGTGAGCAGAAACGGAATCGCCAAGCCCGCGGAATAAAAGGAAAGGAGAAGCACTCCCTGGCCAATGGTGTCGCGCGTGGCGGCAACGGCGAGAACTCCGGCGAGGATGGGGCCAATACAGGGAGTCCATCCGAAGGCGAAAGCAAATCCCATTAGGAAGCCGCTGACGATCCCAGGCTTGCTGCCCCCCACGTTGCGCAGATGAACGTCGCGATTCAGCCAGCGCGTGAGCATGGGGCCGAGAAGGAAGATCAGCGCGATGGCGTAAAACTGCACGGGGGTTACTGCGGCGCCGGCCGCCCGAGACTTGAAATGCAGCGCGAGGCCCGCAGCCACGAGGACCGCCGCGATCAGCACACCCATGCGCACGGTGATCTTGACCAGCAAACCTACCAGGTGCAGGCCGAACAGAATAATCAAGGCGCCAGCGATGGGGGCTAGCAGGCTACGATTGCGAACCAGGAACGAGCCGACGGCGCTTGCCGAGGCGCCAAAAGTGATGAAAACGATGGAGAATCCGACCACGAACGCCAACGCTGAACTCAGCAGACCGCCGCGCGGCGTTTGACCTTCCTTCAGTTGCTCGACGCCGATGCCTGAAAGCATCGAAACGTAGCCCGGGACCAAAGGCAAGACACACGGAGAGAGGAAGGAAACCAGACCGGCGATAAATGCGGCGTAGATGGAGACGTCAACCATTGTGCTCTCTTACTCTTAACTCGAAAGGCGCGCCAGCATCGTGCCTGATATAGCCCTGCGGTACATCATACCTTAGACACACCCTTAGACGCGGGCCGGGGCATTTTGGCGAAACAAATGTGCCTCGCAAGCGAACGGGCCAGGGTAAGTCAGCGGGTGGGCAGGCTTGGCCGGCGCCGATGCCATTCGGTGGCCTCTTCATAGGCGGCGGCGATGGCGAGCAGGCGAGCTTCGCTATAGCGCGGGCCAATGAGCTGCATCCCGATCGGCAAACCCTGTGGGGTAAATCCGCAAGGAACTGATATGGCTGGCAGGCCCGTGGCGTTTGCGGGACGCGTAGTCCGCAGGAATGTCCGGCGCACCGGGGCATCGCGGCCGGCAATCGAGACTCTTGTCTGACCGATTAACGTTGCGGGGATAGCCGACGCCGGGGCCAGAATGGCGTCTACATGCGTGAAGGCGGCGGCAAAATCCTCCACGATGCGCTGGATGGCCGCGCCAGAACGCAAAAAATCCACAGCTCTCAACTCGTGGCCTGTATCGAGACGCTCTCGCACGTCAGGGGTGTATTCCGCGGCGCGCGCGGGGTAGTAGCCCTGCGCTTCATGATAGTAGTTGGCCTCGGCAACAACGCGGTTGGTGGCTTCGTCAATGGAGCCGGCCACGCGGGGCAACGCGATTTCGCTTACGCGCGCTCCCAACGATATTAGGGTCTTGGCAGCGGCGTCGAGTCCTCGGCGCACGTCGTCGTCAACCTGATCGAAGTAATAATGCTTCGGCCACCCTAAGCGAAGTCGCCGCAGACTCTTGCCATTCAGTTTTCGATAGTCGGGGCGCACATCACCTCGCGGATATTTTCCGGCGACAGCTTGCAGCACGATCGAGGCGTCGATGGCGCTACGCGTAATGGGTCCGGCATGGTCGGCACTGGTGGAAAGCGGAATTACGCCTGCGAGGCTGACCAGTCCGTAAGTGGGCTTTAGACCGACCGCACCGCAAAGCGCCGAGGGAATGCGAATCGATCCGCCGGTATCGGTGCCCATGGCAGCGAAGCACATTCCAGCGGCAACGGCTGCGGCCGAACCTCCGCTCGATCCGCCCGAGATCCGCTCGAGCGCCCAGGGATTGTGGACCGGGCCGAAGTGGGAGCTTTCGTTGGTAATGCCGTAGGCAAACTCGTGCATGTTGGTCTTACCGATGAGAATGGCTCCCGCACGGGTCAGCGCGGCTGCGACGTCGCTGTCGTCCGCCGGCGCGAAGTCAGCGAGAATGCGCGATCCCGCCGTAGTGCGAATGCCTCGGGTATGAAAGTTATCTTTGAGCGCGATGGGAATACCGTGGAGCGGACCATGCCAATCACCGCGGCGAATTTGGCGCTCTGCGGCCAGGGCGCTGCGCCGGGCAGGCTGGGCCAGCACGGTGATGAACGCGTTCACGTCCGGATCCGCTTGCCGGATGCGCTGGAGCGACTCCTCGACCAGATCGCGCGGGGAAATCTCCTTGCGCCGTAAGAGGCGCGATGCCTCGGCGATGGAAAGAAACGCCAGTGAAGAATCAGGGCGAAGCAGCACGCGGTTTCCTTAGAAAACTTTTTCCTGGCGGCGCAGGTTGCCAACTGAGCCAAGGTTGGCGATACGAAAAACGACGCTGTATTGATTCTCGTTGCGAATGTTGCCGAAGGAGAAGCGGCGGTACTCAAAGCCGATGCCGCAGCACGAGCCATTGTAGGAGACTTCGGCGAGCTGGCCCTGAAACGTCCCTTGAGTGAAATCGTAGCTGGTGCCCGCGGTCACATTCCAGCCACGGCGGTTCGCATCGCCGTATCCCATGAGCATGCGCACCTGATTGGAACGCTCTTCGAAATTCGGCGGCGGAACAGCGGGATGGAGCGGAAGATTGAGAACCGAAAAATGCGCCAGGGTAATAAAAGACTCCTTATACGGCTTCAGCTTCAAGAGAGTTCCGATAGCCGTCAGGCGGTTGCGCTGCGGATCGTAGTTGATGATGAACTCCGTGTCGTAGCGCTTGCCAGGCGTGACGGTCAAATCGCTGACGATGGGGGAGAAATTTCGGGGCTCATCCTGGAAAGCGAAAGGCGTCAGCGCGTCGAGCGTCTGAAAGATGTTGGGCTGGCCAGGAACGAGAGCGTGGCCGAAGGTTGGATCGAAAAAATATTTCTCCACCAGGCGCCAGGTAATGAGTTCATCCGAACCGCCCGACTTATTTCGGCGGAAGAGGCGCTGGGTGATTCCATATTCGAGCTCATTCGTGTTGGTTAGGGTTTCGTCCTCATCGAAGCGAATCAGACGGCTGAAGTCGTTCACACCGTTCACGTAGCTATACACGAAATCGGGTTCGATCACGTGTTTCCATCTGCTATCGCCGCGTTCCCAAACGCGCTCGATGGTGGGCAGGTGAATATCGAGCGAGAACTCTTCCGTATTGCGCGAAAGTCCCTGGTCGATGAATGAGCTGGGGCCCATCTGGCCGCCCCAGAACGTGGTGCGAAATGTAAATGTCGGAGTGACGTGGAGCCATTCGCCGACGTGCAGGGGCCAGGTGACGCTCGGCGCAAATTCGCTACGCTCGACAAACCCGGGGGTCTCGAAGGGAGTGACATTTTCGCTGCGCTGCACGGCCCCCGTAAACGCCTGGAAGGAAAAATAAAACGGCAAGTGACTGAAAAACCGCTGATCCACGGAACTGACGCGGAACTCCGGCGCGGTGCGCAGGGTGACCGAGGTCTGCGGTGTAGCGGACAGATAGTTCTGGTAGCTCAACGCCGCGACGTCGAAGCTAAAGCCTTTGAAATTATTGGTTACGAACGCGGTATTGTGCACCTCGGAGTTCACTGCCTCTGTGAAGGTTTCAAACCACGCCAAGCGGAACGTGAGCGAGGTCAGCTGATCGAGATCCGCCACAGCGCGCCAACCATCGAAGGGCTCGGACGTAAACAGGAGTTTCACTTCATGTCCGCCCTGATTGACGGACGGGCCGGTCTCCTGCACGAGGCCGCGGTCGATGACGCCGTAGTAGTTGGCTTCGAGGTCCGTGTTCTCCCATGGCCGCATGCGCAGCTGGCCCTTCTGGCTCCAACCGCGCTTGTTGTAGTCGGCTGCTCCGAGCGTCAGATCCAACCACTCCAGCGGCGCCCAGTAGAAGGCGTCGCCCACAACCGTGCCCTTCTGCGAAGTGTGGCCGATTTCGGGAACCAAAAAACCGGAATCGCGCCGTTTTTCGGCGGGAAAGCTGGCGTACGGCAAATAGAGCACGGGAATCGAAAACAGACGAAAGTTTCCATTCTCCAAATGGACGGATTTTTGAAGACGGATGGTCGCGTGCGGCGCATAGAATTTCCAGGTAGGACGGTTGGGATCGCATACCGTCAGCCACGCCTTGGTTATGACATAGGTGTCTTCATCCACGCGATCGGCTTGCTCGGCGTCAAAATAGAGCGGGTTGGGACTGATTAGCAGGGTCGGTGAAGGACGCCGCTGGACGACAAACGTGCCGTGGACATGGTGAAAGGTTCCGCGGTTGGTTCGCAGTTCGTAGCGGGCGTCGTCCGCTTCGATATGCTGGGTGAGGTAGTCGAGCTGCAGATTCCCGCGGGCGATTACAACCTGGGTTTCGCTGTCGTATTCGGCATGATCGGCGCGGAGGCGCGCATTTTGGTAACGCAGATCCACATGGCCGTCGGCGTAAAAAATCTTGCCGACCTGCCTTTGTTGATCGGCTTCGAGAGTTGCCTCACCGCCGCCAGCAAGGGGGCGCAGCGGAGTGTTCGCAGGCTGCTGAGCGGGCATTTGTGGCGCTGACGCTAGAAAAATGAAGAATAGCCCCGTGAGAAGAGGGAAGCTTCGTGCAAGTTGGGACCGCGTTGCGTGCGCCATCGCCTCTAAGGGAGCCAGAAAAGAAAGTTGAGACTAACACGCGCGTCACGCGCCCGCAATCCGCAGGGAAATGACAGACCGGCTGGTTGGAGATGATTCTCGCCCGGTATCTGATCGGCTACACGGTCGCGGAACACTAGGGATACTAGCGCTTACCCTGACGCTCGGCCGTGCTATTATTTTCGCCGTTCCCACTGGAACTTCCGCAGCGCAAAACGGACCAGTGATACGCATCTGCTCGAAGTGTGGCGCCCTCCTGCTGAAGGACAACGAAAGTTGTTCGTTCTGTAGTGTGCCTATTGCCGAAGATCAAGAGCTGCCTCAATTCATAGCCGCGGGGAAAACCTCGTCCGAGGCCGAAACGGGAGTCGAAATGGGCGCGGAGCCGGAATGGCGCAGTGAGGTTTCGCGCCGCCTGGAGCAATATCGTACCCGGCGCGGCCTCGTCGCTCCCGACCTTCAGTCGGGGTTACCGTTCCGCCGGGCCGCCGAGTCACAGGTGGCTGTGACGCAGTCCGAGCGCGGCGCCGATCAACCGATCGAGCGATCAACGGGGCGATCAATAGGACGACCGATGGGCCGAGCAGTGGCGCGCCCGAGGCAAAGCGAGCGGGTAGAAATTTGCGTGCAGCCGGAACTCGATTTCTCAGCGGCAGCGCACGAGCGGGCCCGTCCGCAAACAGCTCTTGTGCCGGTCGCAAGCCTCGCTGAGCGGCTACGGGCGAGTGCGATCGACGCTATATTTCTGGTAATCACGTGCGCCGGGTTCGCCGGACTATTCCGTTCCCTGGGCGGCGAGATCGCCATTTCTAAAATGGACGCTCTCGTTTGTGCTGCGGTCATCTATCTCTTCTATGCCCTTTACCAGTGCCTCTTCACCACGTTAGCCGGAGCTACGCCGGGGATGCAGTTGCGCGGACTGAGCATAGTGCGCCTCGACGGCACACTCCCCGATACGGCCCAGTTACTGTGGCGCAGTTTTGGGTATCTGCTCTCCGGGGCAACCTTGTCATTTGGCTTCTTTTGGGCGCTGTGGGACGAGGATCGCTTCACCTGGCAGGACCGCATTTCGCAGACCTACGTGACGGCAGTAGAGCCGCTTTCCGATAGCGGCTCGTTTGATTTGCGCCCAGGGGGTTTGCACCCTGGCCGCCGTACATTCGCCCACAAGTAACCCCCCGGGGCGCCAGCACGCCAATTTCCCGGTCGATGCTATAATAGGCAGAGGGTCCAAGCATGAGCTCTGTCACCAGGAAAGTCGTCGTCATCTTCTCGGTGGTTGTGTTTGCGTTCGTGGCTGTCGGCTACGTGCTCGGCCGCTCCTCGGATGATCGAGCTTTCCGCGCCCTGACTGTCTATAGCGAAGTTCTCGAGTACGTTCAGCGCCAGTACGTGGACGATCCCAGCATGCACCAGGTGACCAACGGTGCGCTGCACGGGCTGCTCGACTCGCTCGATTCGCAATCCAGCTACTTGAGCCCTCTCGAATACAGCGATTACAAGACCAGGAACGCGAACCCCGCAAAGGCGCGCGCGGGAATGGTGCTCACTAAACGGCTGGGATACATCAGCGTGATCTCCACTCTTCCTGATAGCGCGGCGCAGAAGGCGGGCTTACAGCTCGGAGACGTTCTGGAGAAGATTGCCGGCTTTACCACCGGGCAAATGGCGATCGAGCAGGCGCAGCTCCTGCTGAGCGGCGCTCCCGGCGCAGTCGTCAAGCTTTCCGTGATTCGCCGCGGCAAGACGGAGCCGCAGGACCTGAACCTTACCCTGGCTCCGCTGGTGCCTGCCAAGCCGGTGGAAAGCAAAATTGAGGGCGATATCGGATATCTTCACGTTCCGGAATTTGACGCTGGAACGACAGCGCAAATTCGCGAAGACCTCTTGCAGCTGCAGCACGAGGGCGCCGACAAACTCATCCTCGATTTGCGCGATTGCTCCTACGGAGACGATCAGGAAGGAATTTCCACGGCACAGCTTTTCCTGAGCTCCGGGACGATTACATCTCTCAAGGGGCAGACGATCAGCTCTGTGGTTTCTGTCGCTGACGCCTCGAAAGTCGCGTGGAACGAACCGGTCACGGTGCTGATCGGGAACGGCACGGCAGGACCCGCGGAAATCATCTCCAGTGCGATCGCGGATAACCATCGCGGCGAAACGGTGGGCGACCGCACCTATGGCACAGCTTCCATGCAGAAGCTGATTCAGCTGGACGACGGATCGGCACTGATACTCACAGTGGCCAACTATTACACACCGGCCGGCAAGGCAATCCCGGCTGAGGGAGTAATCCCCACGCAGCCGGTGCGCCCGTCGCTGAATGATATCGCCGCACTGGATCAAGCTCCGCCGGCTCCTTCGAGTTCGCTTGACGATCCGGTCGTCAAGAAGGCCGTCGAGATTTTGCAGGGTGCTGGCGCAGGTCAAAAGAAGGCGGCGTAGTCCCGCGCAGCGGGGTCGCGCCGGCCATTTCACTGCGCAGGGATTTCTCTTCGCGTATCGCTACTCTCCGCTCGTTCTGCTTTCCCTCGTTGCGGCGTCTTTTCTAATCGGCTGCGGCAAGCAGTCTATTTCACAATCGGAACTGCGGGCGATTACGACCGAGATCGTTGCCGCGGCCGAGAGTATCTCCGTTCATAAGCCCGAAGTCATCGTCCGGCCGGAGATTCACACCGTGTCTGGCGGCAAAGTCTCCACCGATCACATCTACATCACGCTTGAGGGCGACTCCGAGGTGGCTTCGCTACGCAAGGCGCTTGAGGGCATTGCGCACCGCCACCACCTCGACCTTGCCGAGTCCGGCACGGGCGTCCGCCGCTTCGACTTTATTTTTCACAATGAGCTAACACATTCGATCCACGTGGTGAGTCCTGTGGCGCGACAACCGCGCGCACCGGCGGGCCGCAGCGCCTCGGGGCCGCGCCTGGCCATCGTTATCGATGATCTAGGGAACGACCGATCCGCGGCGGATTCTCTTATGGCCCTGCCGTTTCCCCTCACGATTTCGGTGCTGCCCCATCTGCCGCTTTCCTCACAGATCGCAGAAGAGGCCTACCGAAGGAACGACGAAGTGATGCTTCATCTGCCCATGGAATCCGAGAGGGAAAGTTCGCCTTCGGAGGGCACGAAGCCCGAGAAAATCGAGTTACGCGTGGGGATGAACCGCGGCCAAGTGCATGAGGTTGTGACCGCAATGCTCGACACCGTTCCGCACGCAATGGGTGTGAACAATCACCAAGGTTCGCGGGCGACAACCGATCCAGCGCTGATGCAAGCGGTGATGGAGGAACTTCGCTCGCGGGGCCTTTTCTTCATCGACAGCCGGACGACGGCATCCACAGTCGCCTACGGCGCCGCCCAGGCGTCAGGCGTGCCGGCGGCGTCCCGAAAAGTATTCTTGGACGATACTCCGACGCGCAAAGCGATTCTGGAACAGCTTGATTTAGCAGCCCGCGATGCGGCGCGCGACGGCTCCGCCATCGCCATCGGCCATCCCCATCCAGCGACGATCGCCGCGCTTGCCGAGGAAGCTCCCCGGCTTGAAGCCCGCGGGGTGCATATCGTGTTTGCGTCCGAGCTGGTCCGCTAGTCGAATCCTCTATCGTGTTTCGCCTGTCATTGCGGACAGGCGTAGAGACTGGAACTAAATCTGTCCGCACGGCCTATTTCATCGGGCGGAGCGCAAGACTAGAGTTCGTGCAGCGGTCCTGCGCCAGGGAAATGGGGTGCGGCGTACCGGGAAGGAGCCCATGTCCTACTGGATTGCAACAGCCTCCGCCACAGACGCGGGTATGACCGACTTCAAAGAGTGCCTTAAACAGTTGCGCGACGGCCATCCAACAGATGCCCTGCTGGCAGCGCGGCGCGCACTGGGAATTGCTCCCAAGAATCCTTTCTACCTTTCGTATACGGGGCTGCTGGCAGCGCTCGCTGAACGGCGCTACGGCGACGGAGAAGTGCTCTGCCGCGAGGCGCTGGACATGCGGCACAACCATGCTCAGCTCTATCTGAATCTGGCCGAGGTCTATCATCAGTCGGGCCGTACGCAAGAGGCTATTCAGGTGCTGGAAAAGGGCCTAGTGTCCGCTGGGCGGGATTTTCGTATACGCAGGGCGCTCGAAAAAATCGGGGCGCGCCGCGAGCCGGTGCTGACCTTCCTGCACCGCAGTCACCCAGTGAATCGAACGCTGGGCAAGTGGCGGCATCGCATCGCCGGGCCATCTCGAGCGGCCTGAGGCTTTCAGTAATACGGTGTTTCCCCGTGACGCAAGGCCGGGGCGGAATGCCCGCGACTTCGACCGCTTGCAACGAGCGGTCGAAAAGTGTTCCGCTCCGGTTCCCCTTTCGTTCACTTCATTTGTCCACGTTACCGAGCGGCAGGAAATACTGAGTACCCTTCACCGGGTGGCGCAGACGGCGCAAGAGCTCCTGCAAATCCTGGTTGCGCTCGACAAAGTCGATGTCCGTAGTGTCCACCACCAGGAGATCGGACGCCGAGTAGCGGAAGAAAAAGTGCTCGTAGGCGGTAGCGACGCCCTCGAGATACTCCGGCGAGATTTGTGTTTCCGCTGGATCGTCTTTTTTCGACAGGCGCTTGCGCAACACTCCCGGCTTAGCCTGCAAGTAAATGATCAAATCGGGGGTGGGAACGGAAGGCGCCAGCATGTCGAAATATTTCTCATAGAGCTTCAGTTCTTCGTTGTCGAGGTTGAGGTAGGCGAAGATCTTATCCTTCTCAAACAGGAAGTCGCTGACGATGGGCCCACCGCCGTCCGGGCGCGTCTCAACCAAACGCCGGTGGCGCTCATAGAGAAAATACATTTGCGCGCGGAAGGCCGCGCCCGGTTTTTCATCGTAGAAATCAGCCAGGAAGGGGTTGTCTTCGCAGTCGAAAACGCGCCGCGCGTGCAGGCGCTCGGCCATCGCCCGTGCGAGGGTTGACTTGCCCACGCGAATGGGCCCCTCGATCACGATGTAGCGCGGGGCCTTGAAGGCCGGCTCTGCCATGGGGCACGATTATAACAAACGGCCATCGCCCCCCGATAATCACAGTGACAATCGATTCAATAAGGCCAGGGTGTCGCGCTCAGGACTCGAGACGCGCGGTGACGGTGATTTCAGCCTTGAACAGCTTGGAAACCGGACATCCCGTTTCGGCATTCTTGACCGCAGCATCGAATTTGGATTTGTCGACCCCGGGAATGTTGGCGACGAGGTCGAGGTGGCTCTTCGTGATGGCAAAACCCTCCCCAACCTTGTCGAGCGTAATGGTGGCGGTGGTTTCGAGCTTACCAGGCGTGATGCCGGCTCTACCCAGCTCCGCCGAAAGCGCCATGGTAAAACATCCTGCGTGAGCGGCGGCCAGAAGCTCTTCGGGATTTGTGCCCACGCCGTTTTCAAAGCGCGTGCTGAAGGAGTATTGCGTTCCCTTAAGGACACCGCTGTCTGTCGAGATCGACCCCTTGCCGTCTTTCAAACCACCTTGCCAAACCGCCGATGCTTTACGCTGCATTATTTCGCCTTCTTTCTCCCGGTGCTTCCCGGGCTCCAGATCTAACACGATTGATTCGATGCCGCGTTGATCAGGCAGGTGGCGCCGATTGGCCTGATTGTCCACCGAAAGTGGTGGGAAGAACCAATCGAGGCTCGCTCTTGTGGCTCAGCCCCGAGGCCGGCAGCGCGGCAGAAGGAGGGGCCACTCTCATACGCTTCATGTACAGGCGGAAGCGATCCATGTAGAGGTATATGACGGGAGTGGTGAAGAGAGTAAGCACCTGGCTCACCAGAAGGCCGCCGACAATGGCGATACCAAGAGGGCGGCGCAGTTCCGATCCCATCCCGGTGCCGAGGGCCAGCGGAATTCCTCCGAGCAACGCGGCCATGGTGGTCATCATAATAGGACGGAAGCGCAGCAAGCAGGCTTCGTAGATCGAATCTTCGGGGCTCTGATTCTTCGTCCGCTCGGCATCGACGGCGAAGTCGACCATCATGATGGCGTTTTTCTTCACAATTCCGATCAGCAGGATGATTCCGATCATTGCAATGACGCTAAGTTCGGTGTGGCAGATGAGAAGGGCCAGAAGGGCACCAACGCCAGCCGAAGGAAGGGTCGAAAGAATCGTTATCGGATGAATGAAACTCTCATAGAGCATGCCTAATACGATGTACACAGCGAAGATGGCTGAAGAAATCAGCAGAAGTTGATTATGCAAAGAATCTTGAAAGGCTTGCGCGGTACCTTGGAATGTCGCTTGTACGATTGAGGGCATTCCCAGCTGGCGCTCTGCTACCTCAACCGCGGTGACCGCATCTCCCAAGGCTTTCCCCGGGGCCAGATTGAAGGAAAGGGTGACGGCCGGAAACTGCCCCTGGTGATTGACGGCGAGGGCGGTCAGGGACGGCTCGTAGTGGGTAATCTGGCTCAGCGGGACTTGCGTTCCTGTCGTCGATTGGACGTAGATATTCTTTAGAGCATCGGGATTCTGCTGCGAGCTGTCGTTAACAGCCATGACGACGTGGTATTGGTTCATCGGCGCGAATAAAGTGGCGACGAAGCGCTGCCCGAAAGCGTCGTTGAGAGTATTGTCGATCATTTGAGCGGAGATGCCGAGCCGGGCGGCAGTATCGCGATCAATAGAGAGGGTAGCTTGCAGGCCGGCCACCTGCTGGTCGGTCGCGACATCCCGCAGCTCCGGGAGCGTCTGCATTTTCTTGAAAACGATCGGCGCCCATTCGTTCAAGGCGGCCACGTCTTCGCTTTCCATCGTGAGCTGGAATTGGGAATTGCTCTGACGCCCGCCGACGCTGATGTCCTGCTGAGCCTGAAGATATAGCATCGCGCCAGGCACGGCATTGACTTTGCGGCGCAGGCGATCGATAACCTGGTAGACGCTTACGTTATTCCTATCGCCTAAGGATTTCAGATGAATGATGAGGGTGCCGGTATTCATAGCGCCGCCGCCCACAAAACCGGTGACTCCTTCGACCGCGGGATCGTTCAAGACGATTTGCCCGAATTGCAATTCCATCCTTTTCATCGAATCAAATGCCATGTCTTGGGCGGCCTGGATCGCTCCGCCCATCGCCCCCACATCCTGGAGGGGGAAAAATCCCTTGGGGATGACATAGTAGAGGACGACGCTTAGGCAGACCGTGGCTATTGTGATCCCCAGCGTCAAGGGCTGATGTCTTAGAACCCAGCGCACGCCTCGCGCATACGCAGCCAGCAATGCATTGAAGCTGCGCTCGTTCGCGCGGTAGAGCCAGTTGTGATTTTCCTTGGACGCAGGCTTCAGGAATCGCGCGCACATCATGGGCGTGACCGTTAAGGAAACGAGCAGCGAAACACCGATGGCGATGCTGAGAGTGACGGCGAATTCGCGGAACACGCGACCGACAATCCCGCCCATCAGCAAAATCGGGATGAAAACCGCGACGAGCGATGTGCTCATGGACAGAACAGTAAATCCGATTTCCTGCGATCCCTTCAGCGCCGCCTCGATAGGCGACAGCCCAAGTTCGATATATCGGGTAATGTTCTCAATGACGACGATAGCGTCGTCGACGACGAACCCGGTAGCAATTGCGAGCGCCATTAGCGACAGGTTATCGACGGAATAACCGAACAGGTAGAGCAGGCCGAAGGTGGCAATCAGAGAAACCGGTACAGCGATTGCGGGAATGACCGTCGACCAGAAATTGCGCAAGAAAACAAAAATGACAAAGATCACGAGCACGATGGTCAGCAGCAGGGTTTCCTGAATCGACTTCACGGAAGCGCGGATTGTCTGCGTGCGATCGTGTTCGATAGCCAAATTGATGGTGGGAGGGATGGAAGCCCGTATGCCGGGCAGGATTGCCTTCACGCGATCGACGGTGTCGATAATGTTGGCGCCAGGCTGCCGGTTAACGACGATCAACACAGCAGGTTTGTTGTTTACGTATCCCACCGTGTAGAGGTTCTCGACAGAGTCTTGAACATCGCCGATGTCCCCCAGGCGAACCGGCGCACCATTTCGATAAGCAATGATCAGGGAACGGTAATCCTCTGCCTTGAACAACTGGCTGTTGGAGCCCAACACCCAACTGACCGTACCGTTAGAGAGTTGCCCTTTGGGCTCGTTGGAATTGACTTGTCCTAAGACTGCCCGGACGGTATCTAGCCCCACCCCATAGTTCGCGAGAACCGTTGGGTTCACAGAAATCCGCACCGCAGGTTTGGCCCCTCCGAACGCGTTTACCTGGCCGACTCCGGGAACTTGCGCAATCTTTTGAACGACGATGGAATCCGCCACGTCGTAGACACTGGTCACTCGCATCGTGTCCGAAGTCATCGCAAGAAATAGGATTGGCGAGTCGGCCGGATTGACCTTCCTGTATGTCGGAAGGCTGGGAAGGCCGGCGGGCAGTTGCCCGGCAGAGGCATTGATGGCGGCCTGGACATCACGGGCGGCAGCATCAATATTGCGGTTCAGATCGAATTGCAAAGTGATGTTCGTCGAACCAAGCATGCTGGTCGAGGTCATCTGCGTCACGCCCGCGATCCGGCCGAACTGACGCTCGAGAGGCGTAGCCACTGAGGAAGCCATGGTCGCGGGGCTGGCGCCCGGGAGGCCGCCGCCCACTTGAATCGTCGGGAAATCCACCTCAGGGAGTGCCGCGACCGGAAGAAAACGGTAGGCTATCGTCCCGGCGAGCAGAACGGCCAGGGCGAGGAGCATGGTTCCGACGGGCCTTTTGATGAAGGGTTCCGAGATGTGCATCGCGCTAATCCTTAATTCAGGCTCTGGAATCCATTGGTTGGCGGTTTCAATATTACCGGAAAAATCGCCGGTAGTGCCTGATAAGTCGGATTGCCAGAGAAGTGTTTTCCTAGCACTCCATTCGTGCGGTAAACGCGTCAATAAGAGGTCAGAAAGAATTTATCTTCAGAAGATAGTTTTCGAGCCAGCGGAGATCGTTGCGACCATAAATCGGTTATCTTGCCATTCAACCTTCAGATAGAATCTGAGACGCGCGGCCGTCGCTCATAAGGCAATTATGACGCACCCCTGGCATGATCTCAGCCCTGGTGATCAGGTTCCGCGTGAGTTCTATCCAGTGATTGCGAGATTCCTCCGAGTTCGAACATCAAATACGAACTCGATAAGGGCAGCGGACTAATCCGAATGTACCGCGTGCTTTAGTCGAAATAGAGCATACAGTCGTGGGGGACCATCGCAGATGAGAGTATCAGCATCAGCAATCACGCAGCACAAGCTCGTTCTAGGCGCTTCCGCTGCAGTGCTGGCGCTCGGGGGAGCCGCTTTGCTCATGATTCCCTCCACGGTGCTGAATACGCTCTCCTCGAACTTCATGCCGCACGCGATGTGCTACCTCTACAATAAGCAGTTAATTGCGCTGCATGTGGGAAGCGATGCGGCCATCTGGCTTGCATACGTGGCAATTTCCGGCACCCTGGTTTACCTGGTTTGGAGGACTCGCAAGGAAATTCCATTCAGCTGGATGTTCCTTGCGTTCGGGCTGTTCATCGTGGCTTGTGGGTTCACGCACTTCATGGAGATCATCGTATTGTGGTATCCGCTCCACTGGTTGGGCGGTGACATCAAGCTCCTGACCGCCATGGCTTCGGTCGTTACCGCTATCGCCCTTCCTAGCTTGGTTCCCCAGGCGCACGCCATGGTGACGGCGGCGCGCCTGTCGGAGGATCGGCGTATAAAACTTGAGAGGGCTAACCCGGAACTGCGGCATCTCTCCTTTCAGGTAATGAGCGTCCAGGACGCAGAACGCCGCCGGATCGCCCGCGAGCTCCATGACGGCGTCGGACAATATCTCATAGCGATTAAGATGTCTTGCGAATTGGCGCTCAAAAACCGCGCCGTCGCCGATAAGTCGTTACAAGACTCCCTTAAGCTGCTTGACCGCTGCACCACCGAAGTGCGCACGATATCTCATTTGTTGCATCCTCCCTTGTTGGAAGAGATGGGCCTGACTTCCGCAATTCCTTGGTACGTTCAGGGATTCACTGAACGGAGTGGAATTGCGGTAGATCTGGATATGCCATCGCGTCTCGACCGATTGTCGCAATCGCTGGAAATAGTTCTGTTCCGAGTGTTGCAGGAGAGCCTCACAAATATCCATCGCCACTCCGGTAGTAAAACAGCCACAATTCGGATTCGCCAAGCAAACGGAAGTGTGTTGCTTGCCATTGAAGACCGCGGGAAGGGATTCGGCGACAGAAATACGGAAACGACTAAGTCCGGTGTCGGCATCGCCAGCATGCGCGAGCGTGTTCGCGAATTGGGCGGGGACTTGCAGATAGATTCCCAAGCGACCGGAACAACCGTAACAGCGGTCATACCGCTGGCCGAATAGCGAAATAATACAGCCCTTCGTTCTGTTGCGGTTTTCTATCCGATTTGGATAGTCTAGCGAGCATAGGAGGTATCCGTTGAAACTTTACGTGCGAACGGGCTTGGCTACGATAACGGCGCTCACGATCTTCTCCGTGGTTCCCGCGCTCGCAACGGGGCAGCAAACACCGCCGCCCGCGGCGCCGCAGGCGGACGGCAACAACACAACCCCTGCTCAGCCGGTACGGCGGCTTGCGGACGGCCATCCGGATTTGAATGGATTTTATGCCAGCAGTTCCGGACCGGATACGCCCGTGGGCGCTACTTTTGGTCCACGTCCCAAGGGAGCGCCCAGGCTGAGCACCAGGGCAGCGGCCAAGGCGCGGCACGATGATCCGAATCAACCGCCTTACAAGCCGGAGTTGCTGGCAAAGGTCGAGGAGCATGCAAAGATGGAGAGCAAGGACGATCCGGCCTTTTACTGCAAGCAGGGCGGGGTTCCGCGCATGGGTCCTCCCCATGCGATCGTGCAGGCGCCCGGGATGCCCATCGTATTTCTGTATCAGGTTACCGCCGGAAACACCTTTCGCCTCGTGCCGATGGATGGCCGACCGCATGATCCCAACGCTGAGGATTTGTATTTGGGAGATTCGATAGGGCACTGGGATAGAGACACGCTGGTTGTAGACACAGTCGCCTTCAATGACGACACGTGGCTTGGAATCGACGGGTGGTATCACAGCACGGCGCTCCACACAGTCGAACGCATTACGCGCCAAAGCGATGGGATCCGTTATGAGGTCACGGTGGAAGATCCCAACGTATTCACCCGGGCCTGGACGATGAATCCGCGGTTTGCCCCGGCGACCACGGATCTCATCATGGAAAGTGGCTATTGCAAGGAAGTGGACGAATCCAATATCACAATCTTCGACGAGAAAACGAGGTACAAATAAGCTTGGGCCCTCAGCCTCACGAGCCTATTCAGATAAGGCTTCTCTGTAATCGTTCTAAGTTCGACCTTTCGACGAACTTCTAATCGTCGAGGCAATTGCATTCACCGGCAAGCGGAGGTGGAATTATGGACATGAAGTTCGAGATCGTCGTCATCCCTGTCGCGGATGTCGACCGCGCCAAGCAGTTCTACGCGAAGCTCGGGTGGCGGCTCGACGCCGACTTCGACAGCGGTAAAGATTTCCGCGTGATCCAGTTCACCCCGCCCGGCTCCGGCTGCTCGGTCATCTTCGGCAAGAATGTCACTCCGGCGGCGCCCGGCTCCGCCCAGGGCCTGTACCTGATCGTCTCCGACATCGGGGCCGCCCGCAAAGAGCTGCTCGATCGGGGCGCTCAGGTCAGCGAGGTGTTCCACAACGACGGTGTGTACGCAGGCACCGACGAGCCCTACCTGTTTGGGCGGGTGCGGGTCAGCGGTGCGGATGCCGAGCATCGCAGCTATCGCTCGTTCGCTTCCTTCCGCGACCCCGACGGCAACGGCTGGCCGCTCCAGGAGATCACGACCCGGCTGCCGGGTCGCATCGACCCCGCGACGACAACCTTCGCATCGGCGAACGATCTGGCGAGCGCACTTCGGCGCGCCGCGGGCCGCCCACGGCGAGCACGAGAAACGCATCGGAAAGCCAGATCCGAACTGGCCTGACTGGTACGCCGCGTACATGGTCGCAGAGCAGGCTGGGACGAAGCTGCCAAACTGAGCGGCTGCGGCGTCATCGGCTGCGGCCGCGGGACGAGCGCTGTGTCAGCACGCTTGCCGACGGTGGCCTCGATCTTCGGAGAGGAGGTGTCTTCGCCTTTCCGGCTCGCATTCTGCTGAAATTTACAATCCTGTAACGCACGGCTTGCGTATACTTCTTTCCGATTCAGGGAGTAGCCTTCCCTCGCATCCAACCAGTTTATTCAGCACTGAGGCATTTGGGGCATGGCTTCTGATCTTCCGAACCTGACTGTTGTTTCCTTGCGAGACCGTTTGTTCGCGCTTATTCGCCGTGACGATTCCGAAGATCCACTGCATCCACGGAAAAAACCAGCCAACCTGATCTATGACGTCGACGACAATCCGCCACTTTTCGTGCGGTTAGGAGTCTCGGTCCAGCATGTTTTCCTGATGTTCGTCAGCTGGCTCTACATCGTCGTGCTCGTGAATGCCGTCGGAGGCACCGAAGCCCAGACGGAGAATTTGATCCGGATGTCGATGACAGCCGCTGGCGTCGCAACCATCCTGATGGCGACACAGGGCATCCTGGGCAGCGGCTACTTTTGTCCTCTTTCAAGCAGCCTCACTTACCTGCCATCCTCGATTCTGGCGGTGCAGACCGGCGGATTTTCCCTGCTCTTCGGAATGGTGGCTTTCGCGGGAGCGGTGACCGGCGTGTTGTCGCGCATGACCAGGCGCTTGCGTGTCTTGTTTCCGCCGGAAGTGACCGGACTGATGGTGTCCATGACCGGGCTGCAACTGGTCGCGCTCGGGTGTCCGCGTTTCGTAGGATATGTAGGCCCCGGCTCGGCGCCAAATCTCAGGACGGCTGCCGTGGGCGTGGCCACTCTGATCGCAATGGTTGGAGCTACCGTTTGGAACAAAGGGAAGCTGCACATGCTCCCGTTGCTGATCGGGTTGGCTGTGGGCTACGGCCTTGCGTTCGCGTCCGGCGAGCTCCCGTGAGAGCAATTCCTGCACGAACTAAATGAGCCTTGGGTCAGCTTGCCGCATCGTGTGGCCGCCGGGATCTCTTTTCGAATTGCGATGCTTGCGCCTTTCCTGATCGCGTGCCTAACCGCGAATCTGAAAACGGTGGGTGATTTGACACTGTGCCAGAAAATTAACGATACGGATTGGAAGCGCACCGATATGAGGTCCATCAGCGGGGGGATTCTCGCGAATGGAATCGGAAACTTGTTTTCCGGATTATCGGGCGGTGTGGCGCAAAACACAGTTTCCAGCAGCGTCGGCGTGTCGTTGGGAACGGGCATTACCAGCAGGTCGCTCGCGTTGCCTACCGGCTTGATCGTCATAGGGCTGGCATTTTTTCCGAAGCTGGCGGCGATCCTGGCGGTCATGCCTGCCCCGATCGTGGGCGCCACGCTAATTTATTCGGCGTGCTTTATCGTGATCGGGGGTTTGCAACTCTTGACCTCCCGAATGCTGGATGCCCGGCGCATTTTTGCCGTCGGAATTGCGTTCATTTTGGGGCTCAGCATCGAAATTTCTCCCGATCTATACAGTCACGTTCCCGACCTCGCGCGGCCGATATTCAGTTCATCGGTGTCTTTAGCTACGGTGTTGGTAGTTTCTCTCAGCTTTCTTTTCCGCCTGGGAGTCTCCAAGCGGGTCAAGGTCGAACTGCTGCCTGGTCCCGGCGTTTTTGACGCCATTCACCACCTGGTCGAAGAGCACGGAGCGGAGTGGGGCATGCGTCGCGAGGTGGCGATGCGGGCGGAGCACGCCATAAACGAAGTCGTGAATAGCGCTGTGGCGCTGAACCCGGGATTAAAGCAGCTGGATGCTTCTTTATCCTTCGACGAATTCAACCTCGATACGGAAATCGACTACGAAGGTGTGCCGCTCGAAATCGCGGACTCGGTTCCATCGATCGACGCGCTGGGAACAGATCAGGGAATCGCAGCACTCTCGACGTTCATGATTCGGTAGTACGCCGACCGGCTCCGAGTGAAAAATCGGAAAGGGATGTGCTCCATACTGATTCACCTAGATCATTAACGAAAGCGACTGTCGTGAGGAAACGACCGCTGCAGGCGCCCGTAGGATGCGCGTCGCGCGGCTAGATACCGAGCAGGTTCGTCTGCAATTTTGTGTAGCCATGCTCACGCGCCCACAGATCGAGAGGTATTACCGCAAGCTCGTCGACGATGGGTACCGCGAGGCCGTTCTTCGTTAGATCGATACTCTTCAGGTAGGTATGGCACGTGTCGCAGACATCCACGCGCGCATGCGCGATTTCCGGCGCCGAATAAAACGCCATCTGCGGTTCTCTCTCTTCTCCGCACGCAGGGCAGTATATCCGTCGAAAAGCCCATTCGTGAGCGCAGAGCATACAAATCAGCGATTTTTTCGCGCCGTCCCCTTCCGGGCGTAATACACCGACGATCGGCTTGCCGCCGCAAAGCGGGCACGTCAATGGAGTTCCGTCGAGGGTCCCTGGTTCCCGGTGGTCGGCCAGATATTCGGCATATGGCTGAAGAAACATCCAGGCAAGCATCCGGTCGGATGACATCGCACCCTCCGCAGCGCCAGCGTGGGGTTGTTCGGCATCGCCCACAACTCCAGCCAGCTCTGGATCCTGCCAAAAGGTTGTGATGGCCCTCTGCCACGCCGGTGGGCCCCCGACCGCCAAGGCAACCGCGGCCTCGGCAAGCGGCACGGGCGCAATCCCCTGGATCACAGACAGGAACGGAGAAAAGTGAGGCAGCAGGAGGAAAAAATCCAATTCGTCCCGCAGCGGGCGGTCGGCAGAAATCTTCGGTGAATCCGCGAGGTCCTTCTGGATTTCCGAGTAGAGATTTTTCTGGAATTTAGCCAGCTCCGCGTAAAAGCGTAGCCCCTCCGCGGCGAAGGGATAAACGGAAATCAACTCGGTCGCGCGCTGGATGCGGCGATCCAACTTGCCCTGGATCATTCCGGGCGTGAGGTCCGGCCGGTAACCTGGTAATACCATTTTCGGTGGAACGTCCAGGCCCAGGCGCGGGTGCATGTTCCATGAATCATGGTGCCGAAACTGCCCAACTCCAATATGGTGCTCATGTAGACGTGGATCAAGAAGAGGCCGATCGTAATCATCGCTACGCTGGCATGAATGAGGATGACGGCGTAGCGGAGAATGTGGAAACTCCACGGAACCGCCTCGGTGTACCAGAGAACAATTCCGGACAGCACCAAAAGAATCGTGCTGAAGACCATTCCCCAAAAGAAAAGTTTTTGGCCCCAGTTGAAGCGTCCGACAGGGGGAAGCTTGTCGTCATCGTTCTTGATATAGGAATCGATCTTTTCGGCCCACACACGATCGTCGCCATCGATGGCCATGTCCTTAACCCAGTGAAGGGACATTAGGAAATAGGACGCAGCGAAAAATAGGCCGAACCAAGGGTGCCAGAATCGCGCCGCGGGTCCGCCCCCGACAACCGCTGCGAGCCAGTAAAGGTAAGGCGTCCAGAAGGCGAGCCCTGTCATTAGGCAGTAGATGTAGGTCAGCGCGCCGAACCAATGGTTCCCACGCTCGAGAAGGGTGTAACGCGGGATCAGTTCCTCGTCGAAGGGAGTAGCTTCTGGTGAACGTGGTACGGTGTCGATTGTACTCATAAGGGCTTCCGATCATCGGCAGGGATCGATTCTTCTTTCTTCGGCCCAAATCGCATGTAATGCCAGGCCAGGCCAACGATCCCGCCGATCATTGCGAAATTCCCCAGCCACTTCAGCGGCCCTTTCCACAAACGCACAGAGTAAGGAATGTGCGGGTCTTTCGGCAAGCCGCCGTATAACTCAGGATTCTTTGCATCGTGAAGGACGTAGATCACGTGAGTGCCGCTTACTCCCGGCGGATCGTAAACTCCCGCATCGGCGAATCCTGAGACCTCGCGGAGCTGGTCGGCTCGCGTTTGCGCGAGTTCCTTCATTTCCGACTTGGTGCCAAAGTGCAGGCAGCCAGTGGGGCAGGCCTTAATGCAAGCTGGTTCGAGCCCCTGCGATACGCGGTCGTTGCATAGGGTGCACTTGAAAACTTTGCGGGCCTTCGGACTGAATTTGGGGATATTAAACGGGCAGCCGGTCATGCAGTAGCCGCAACCGATGCAATTCGCTTCCTGGAAATCCACGATGCCGTTGGCATACTGCACGATGGCCGCGTCCGCCGGGCACGCCGCGAGGCAGCCCGGGTCTTCGCAGTGCATGCACTGATCTTTGCGCATCAGCAGCATCATGCTGCCGTCTTCGCGCTCGTGTTCGTTGAACTTGATCAGGTTCCAGTAGTTCCACGCCGTTTCCGGCATGGTCTGATAGGTATTGTCAAACGTGGTTTCGGTGAAGGGATAACCGTTCCACTCCAGGCACGCCACTTCGCATGCTTTGCAACCGATGCACGTGGTGGTGTCCACGAGCTTGCAGACCTGGAATTCGCGGTTTATCCCGGCGCCCGGGACCGTCCCGGCGTGCCCTGAAATCCGGATTAGTTCTGTTGACGCCTGGCTCATTTTTGCTCCCTACGCCTTCTCGACTTTTACCAGGAAGCCCTTGGATTCAGGGGTGTGGGCGTTCGGATCGGTGACTGCGGGTGACAGCAGGTTCGCCGGCGTTCGCGCATCCCTTCCTTCATCCTCGGCGATGCCCCGGAAGCCCTGATGGATCGGCAAACCGATCTGGTAAACCTTCTTACCGTCGATCATCATTGGTTTCAGCCGCCGAGTAACGAAGGCTTTGGCGGTGTAGGTTCCGCGCGCGCTGATCACGTGAATCAAATCCGTGCCGCGAATTCCCTTTTCTTCCGCCAACTCCACAGGAATTTCCACGAACGGCTCCGGGATCAGCTGTACGTTCATCGGATTATTCTTCGTCCAGTAGTGATACTGCTCCGTCAGCCGGTAGGTGGTGCACACAATGCTGTACTCGCCCGGGTCGCCGAACTTGTCATACGGAGTCTTGAACTTCGTGACCAGCGGATTATTCGACTGGTCCGGGTGGAATAGATTCTTGGTGGGGCTTTCAATCGGCTCGTAATGTTCCGGGAACGGCCCATCCGCCAGCACTCCGATGGGAGCGAACAGGCGTCCCACGCCCTCGGCGTTCATGATGAACGGCCCCATATGATCTTTGGGATGGGAATCGGGCTTGAAGTCCGGCACGTCGGCGCCGGCCCATTTTCCGGACGCTTCGTTCCACGCTATTTGCTTGCGATCCGGATCCCACGGCTTGCCTTGCGGGTCGCACGAGGCTCGGTTGTACAAGATGCGCCGGTTGGCAGGCCATGACCATGACCAGTTGGGGAAAACCCCCAAGCCTGAAGGATCTTCGGTGCCGCGCCGCTGGACCTGCGAGCCTGCCTCTGTCCACATGCCGGAATAGATCCAGTTTCCGCACATGGTCGTGCCATCATCCTTCAGCGCTGCGAAGCCGGGGAGCTGCTGGCCCGCCTTGAGCACCACCTGGCCTGTCGCGTCATCCTTCAGGTCCGCGAGGGCCCGACCGTTGAGCTCCATGGCCACCTGCGTAAGCGAGGGGTGTGCCGCGTCCGCATACGCCCAGCTCAAATTCAGAATGGGATCGGGGAATTTGCCGCCCTCTTTTTTGTACAGATCCCGGACGCGCAGGAAAATCTGGGCGATGATGTCCTGATCGAGGCGCGCCTGGCCCGGAGGCGGGACTGCGGCATATTTCCAGGTTACCCAGCGAGCGGAGTTCGTCATGCTGCCGTCTTTTTCCGCAAAACCGGCGCACGGCAGGCGGTACACGGTCGTGTTGATGGTTTTCTGCTCGTCGGCGGTGATCCCCGGAGCTTTCCAGAACTCGCTGGTTTCATCCTCGTAGATCTCGCCCACCACCAGCCAGTCCGCTTTTTTCAGCGCATTGATATTCTTGTTCGTGTCCGGCCCGATCATCACCCCGTTCATCCCGAAGGCCATCATGCCCTTAACCTTACCGTTGTACATGTCGTCCCAGATGTGGGTCCAGGAATAATCGCGGTCGACTTTGGGAAAGTAATCATACGCAAACCCGTTTTCCTTCGTCGCTGCATCGCCGTAGAATGCCTTCAACATGGATATAAAGAATTTCGGCGTGTTCGAGTAATAGTTGAACGAATCCCAGGGTGCGGGCTTCGACGCTGTTGGTGTAGTCCGCTTCAGGTACGCCGCGAGGTCCGTGTCCGCGGGAGTTGGCACTTTCAGATATCCGGGCATGCCGTCCGCCAGCCCACCCATGTCCGTGGCGCCCTGAATATTGGAATGGCCGCGCAGCGCGTTCACGCCGCCCCCGGCTCTTCCCACGTTGCCCAATAGCAGCTGAATCATCGCCGCCGTGCGAATTATCTGCGTTCCGAAGGTGTGCTGAGTCCAACCGACGGCGTAGATAATCGTCGCGACCTTCTTCATGTCGCCGTCCTTGCGGACGGAGGTGAACAGGTCGACGGCCTTGAGATATTGGTCCTTGGGGATGCCAGTGATGCGCTCGACCATTTCAGGCGTGTAGCGTGAATACTGCTGCTTCAACAATTGGAAGACGCAGCGCGGATGCTGGAGCGTCAGATCGAAAGCCACGTTCGGCGGGAGGGTAGGGGCCGGGTTGGCGGCCGGACCGCCCGGGTGTGCAGGACCATGGCCGGAATGCGAGGCAGCGCCCGTCCCGCCGCCGGCCTCGCCCACACTTTCATAGTTCCAGGTGGACTTATCGTAGGAACGCGAAGCGGAGTCAAAACCGGAGAATAATCCGTCCTCGGGCAGCGTGAACCCGTCTTTGACAATGAACGCAGCGTTCGTGTAATTGACGAGATAATCCTTCGCGATGCGGTTGTTTTCGATGGCATAGCGAATCAGCCCGCCGAGGAATGCAATATCGGTGCCGGCGCGAATCTGCACGAACAGGTCGGCTGTAGCGGATGTGCGGGTAAATCGTGGATCGACGGAAATCAGCTTGGCATTGCGATTACGCTTAGCTTCCATCGCCCACTTGAATCCGCAGGGATGGTTCTCGGCGGGATTTCCGCCCATGATCAACATCATGTCGGTGTTCTTGATGTCGATCCAGCCGTTCGTCATCGCCCCGCGTCCAAACGTTGGTCCCAAACTTGAGACCGTGGGGCCGTGTCAAACACGGGCTTGGTTTTCTAAATACACCAAGCCCAGACTCCTCATGGCTTTCACAGCCAGAAAATTGAACTCATTTGTATCCGTACATCCGCCGATGAACGAAATCCCCTGACACTGGTTTACCGTGCGCCCCATCGCGTCTTTTTCCACGAACGTGGCGTCACGGGTCTTCTTGGTCCATTGCGCAATCTCGTCGAGCGCCGTATCCCAGGAAATATCCTCCCAATCGGTTGCGCCGGGACGCCGGACTTGCGGCTTCGTGAGCCGCCGCGGATTAAGCATATCTTGCTCGAGCGAGGAGCCCTTAGGGCAGAGGGTGCCGCGGTTGGTCGGATGATCGGGGTCGCCTTCGACATGTACCACTTGCGCAGTGACGTTCTTGGCGCGGTCGCCGATGGTATAAATCAGCACGCCGCAGCCGACGGCGCAATACGGGCACGTTGACCGCGTCTCGGCGGCGCGAGCGATCTTTAATTCTTTGAGCTGAGCGTAGGCAGGCTTCAGGTCAAACCCAAAAACGGTAGCTGCGGTGCCGCCGATGGCTGCTATCTTGAAGAAATCCCTGCGAGTAGTCTCCATTTACGATGCCTCCTGAGAGCGAGGGTGAAGCGGAGCGAGCGTGAGAAAGGAGCGGGCGAACGAGCGCACATCTGTGGGCTCGTTAGTGGAGGAAGCGACAGAGCTATACGGCAAGGCTACAAATTGTAAGGATTGAGCAACTCGCGGGCGGGATCGGCCTGCGGGTACTATGGCCGTGACTCTGGTAGGGGTCCAGATCATCTGCCTTCGCACCTTCAGCAAACACCCGGATTATGGTTCAGCTGTCGGAGCGGTGTCAAATGGATTCACCCGGTGTTCGATGGACCGATATTCCGCTGCCATAGCTGGTTTACATAGGGACGCATAGGGGACCGAGAAACCATCTAACACATGTATTATGTGCTTCCCAAGCAGGGTGGGGCCGAAGCGATTATGCGTTTTCCTGCGGTTTCAGCAAGGGAGAGTGATGCGTGCCTGGTGGCCGTCGCGGTCTTCAAAACCGTCGTCCCGGCACTTCGTGCCGGGGGGTAGGTTCGATTCCTACCCTCTCCGCCAAGCTTATCCGGAAAGGTAGCGATCCCACATGTCCGGCGAGGAAATCCTGAAACTGACGGCGCTTTCCTCCTGCGCCGGTTGCGCCGCAAAGATAAATCAGCGGTCTCTTGCCCAAGTTCTGCGGCAGCTACCGATGAAGAAGAGTGCCGATCTGCTGGTGGGCGCGGCTACCGGAGACGATGCCGGCGTGTATCGCATCGATCGCGACCGGGCGCTTGTGCAAACGACGGATTTTTTCACGCCCATCGTGGATGATCCGTTTGCCTACGGGCAGATTGCCGCGGCCAATGCCCTGTCGGATGTGTATGCCATGGGCGGGCGTCCGCTGACGGCGCTGAATCTGGTGGCGATGCCCATCGACATCGTCCCGCTGCCGACCATCAACCGAATCCTGCGCGGGGGCGCGGCGAAAATCAAAGAGGCTGGGTGCGTCCTGCTCGGTGGGCACTCGATACGCAATCCGGAACCGGTGTACGGATTCGCCGTCACTGGCTTGGCATCGCCCCGGCATGTGCTGACGAACGCACAGGCCAAGCCGGGCGATGTGCTGGTTCTGACCAAGCCGATCGGCACAGGTATCATTACGACAGCGATTAAGAGAGGCATGGCCGGGCCGCCGCTCGAACGCAAGGCTATCCACACAATGACCCGACTCAATACCGCCGGGCCGGATGTGGCCGAAGCGGGAATCGTGAAAGCAGCTGTCGATGTGACCGGATTCGGCCTGCTCGGACACCTTGGGCTTATCTGCCGCGCGAGCCATGTGGGCGCGGAGATTACCAGCGGCAAAGTGCCGGTAATCGACAAGCAAGTCTTCGAACTGATTTCCGCGGGATGCATCCCCGGCGGGAGCCGCGACAATCTGGAGTATGCAAATCCGTTTACCGAATGGGATGGCGCGACGGACGTGGAGAAAACGCTCCTGACGGATGCGCAGACTAGCGGGGGCTTGTTGCTTTGCGTACCGGAGAAGCACTTGCAAGCCGTCCTGAAGCGGCTGCGCGGCCACGCGCTTTGCGCGGCGACGATCGGGCGAATCGTGAGCTCGTGCCGGCCAACGATACGAGTTTCCGCGTGAAAAACTCCGCACTACGGCGCATTCCCTCGGTCGAAAAAGTCGCGCAGGCATTGGGCGAGACCGGGCTGCCGCGCCCTGTCGTGCTGGATGTGGTGCGGCGCGAGCTGGCGGCGCTGCGCACGCAGAAAAGCGTTCCCGAGTTCGATGTCGTGCTGGCGCGCGTCCGTGCGGCGGTACGGGATGTCGGCGATTCACGACTCCGGCCGGTGATCAACGGCACGGGAATTCTTATCCATACGAACTTTGGCCGCGCGCCGCTGGCGCCGGAAGCGATCGAAAGGATTCTCCAGATCGGTGCGAACTACAACAACCTAGAATACGATCTGAGCGGCGGTGAAAGAGGCGGCCGTGCCGCCTACCTGGAACGCTGTTTGGCGCTCCTGTGTGGGGCTGAAGCCGCGGCGGTGGTCAATAATAACGCCGCCGCGCTGATATTGATCCTGCGCCATTTTTGCGAAGCCGGTGTCGCCACAGAGAAGCGCAGGCCGCGGGCGGGCCGGGCGGAAACCGCCGTGAAAATGAATGAAGTGATTATCTCGCGTGGCGAACTGGTGCAGATTGGCGGAGGGTTTCGCATCCCCGATATTCTGGAGTCGAGCGGCGCAAGGTTGCGTGAAGTCGGAACTACGAACCAGACCACTCTCGGCGATTACGCTCGAGCCATCGGCCGCAGCACAGCGCTAATTCTGAAAGTGCATCGCAGCAATTTCTTTATGGGCGGGTTCGTGGATTCTCCGTCGACCGAGGAAATCGCCGCGCTGGCGAGCAAGAAGCACATCGCGTTTGCGGAGGATCTGGGAAGCGGTGCGGCGATCAACACCGAAGAGGTCGCAGGCCCGGAGCACGAACCCACGCCTGCGGAAACGATTCGTCGCGGCGTTGACCTGGTCTGCTTCAGCGGAGATAAGTTGCTCGGCGGGCCTCAGGCCGGCGTCATTGCAGGAAAGCCAAGGCTGGTTGCTGCTATCAAACGCGATCCGTTCTTCCGCGCGCTGCGCTGCAGCAAGTTGATCCTGGCTGGCCTCGAAGCGACGGTAGAGACCTATCTGCGGGGAGGCGGCAAGATTCGCGGAGCTGGGATTCCGGTGCTGGAAATGCTGCGCACGCCGCGCGAAGAGCTTCACTCCCGTGCGGCAAAAATGGCTTCGGATCTAGCTGGGCTGCGGATTGAGGTAACGATGGGCCATGGCCGCGCGCAAATCGGCGGCGGCACCATGCCGACAGCCGCAATCGATTCCGTAACGGTTGACCTGACCTCCGGGGCGATCGATGTCCAGGAGATCGCGGCACGCCTGCGGCGGCATGCTATACCGGTGATCGGCTATATCTCCCGTGGAAAGTTCAAGCTCGATTTGCGCACGATTTTTCCGCGACAGGATGCGGAGGTGGTGAGCGCCATCCGCGCGGCAGTGGCCGAACCGGAAAGGCCCTAGGCCAATGCCTGGCATGCGGCATTTCATGGTCGCCACCGGCGGGCACGTGGACCATGGTAAGAGCGCCCTGGTAAAAGCGCTCACCGGCACCGATCCCGATCGCCTGCCGGAAGAGAAATCTCGCGGGATTACCATCGACCTCGGCTTCGCGCATCTGGAAATTCCCTCCTCGGCCTCAGAAGACGGGCCGCTTTCTCTGGGCATCGTCGATGTGCCAGGCCACGAGGACTTCGTAAAAAATATGGTGGCCGGTGTCGGCTCCATCGACTTGGCGCTGCTGGTAGTGGCGGGCGACGACGGCTGGATGCCGCAGACCGAGGAGCACCTGCAAGTACTCACTTACCTCGGTGTGCGCCACGCGGTAGTAGCGCTGACGAAAATCGATCTGATTGCAGACTCACGGGCGGCATCGGAACGGATTCGCGAACGATTGCGCGGTACGCCTTTTGCTGATGCGCCGATCGTCCCTACCTCCGTGGTATCCGGGCGCGGCCTGGACGATTTGCGGGCTGCGCTCGCGAGTGTGTTGGCGGAAGCGGCTCCACCGGATGACATTGGCAAGCCGCGGCTGGCCGTGGACCGCATCTTCACACTGCGCGGCGTGGGAACCGTGGTTACCGGCACGCTCGCCGGCGGCGCGCTTCGCCGAGGGCAAGAGGTGACCATCCAGCCCTCGGGCAAGAAGACGCGCATTCGCAACATGCAGTCCCACAACCGCGACGCTGAATTTTGCGGGCCCGGTATGCGTGTAGCTCTGAACCTGCCAGACATCGATGCGCTTAAGGATATTCGTCGCGGCGACGTGATCACGCTGGCCGAGTTTGGCGGTGCGAGCGAAAGCCTCGACGCCCTCGTGGAGATTTCGTCCCGCGCCGGCCGCGGGCTGAAGGATCGCTCGCGGGTAAACATTCACTACGGCAGCGCGAAAGTTCCGGCGCGTGTGGTGTTCCTCGAGGCCGAAGATTTGACAGCAGGCGGCACCGCGCTCGCGCAACTGCGCCTGGAAGCGCGCGCATTCGTGTTTCCCGGCGACCGCGTCATTGTGCGCGACTGGGCCGAGCAGAACACGCTGGCGGGCGGCGTGGTGCTCGACCCGGACGCCAACCGCAGAGCGCTGCGCAGCGAAGCGCGACGCAAACTTCTCAGCGAACGCGCGCGCGCACCCGAAGACGCTGCACGCTTCGTCGCCTCGGAGGTCGCGCGGAAGGGCGCAGCGCCCCGCCGGCAACTCCTGGTGAGGTCGCGATTCAGCGCCACCGCTATTTCCGGCGCCGTCTCGCGGCTCGTCGCCTCGGGGGAACTCTCTTCGGCAGGAGATTTCGTTTGTGATGTGGCCGTGTGGCGGGACCTATGCCTCCGTGCCGCCGAAGCGATTGACGCGCGGCACCGGACGCATCCCGAGCAGGCCGGCCTGCCGCTCACCGAATTGCGCGTCGCGCTCGAAGAACATTTGCCAACCGCGGAGCTCTTCGACGCACTCGTCGAAGCCTTATGTGCGAACGAGTTCGCCCGCTCCGGCGCGGCCATTCGCAGACGTAACCATCAGCCTGCTTTACCAGCGCGCCTTCAGGCCGCCGGCGCAAAACTGCGCGAAACGTTGAACGCGAAACCTCTCGATCCGCCTTCACGAAAGGAACTGGCCCCCGATCCCGTGGCTCAACAGGCGCTGCGATTTCTGCTTGAAAGCGGGGAGGCCGTCGACATCAATGCGGAAATCGTGCTGGCTGCGGGCGCAATGCGGCAGGCCGTAGACGTAGTGCGCGAGCTCCTGCGCGCCAGGGGGGCCGCGACCGTGAGCGAACTTCGCCAAGCGCTGGGTAGCAGCCGCCGTATCGTCGTACCGTTGCTTGAGCGCCTGGATCGCGACGGCGTCACCCTGCGGCAAGGTGACAAACGCTCGCTCCGCCGCTAAGACAATTGGGCTGTTTGGCTTGCGCGGGGTCGTGCTGGCCCGGACTCGACGGGAAGTTGTTCATAATTCCGAAACAATTCCGTGTCAATCTCCGCCGGGTTTCATACCGATTTGGGCACGACAAACGGCCGAAAAAAGATTTACAATCCGACGGCGCAAGAGCGTCTAAACACTGCAAACTCAAGGAGTAACACATGCGAACCCACAACAAGTTCCTTCTGGCTGTACTGGTCGTGGTGTTGTCACTGACGCTCACGGACGGCACCGGTCGAGCGGCGGACAACGCCATTCGCGTAGGCATGATTCCGGATGCCGGAGCTACTCAAGTCTCCGTCGATCAGAAGAAACCACTGAAGGATTATCTTGCGACGGCCCTGGGCCAGCCCGTGGACCTAATCATCCCCACAAACTACAACGCTACGGTTGAAGGCTTGGGCAACGGTTCTCTCGACTTTGCGTACCTAGGCGGGCTGACGTATCTGAAAGCACACGAACAGTACGGCGTCACGCCCCTGGTGCAGCGCCAAAGCGATCAGCAATTCCACTCACTATTCATAACTCAGGCCGGTTCGTCGATTAACAGTCTGGCCGATATCAAGGGCAAGACTTTCGCTTTTGGCGACATCGTCTCCACCAGCGGTCACCTGATGCCGTTTCTTGCGATGACCAATGCCGGGGTTAACGTCGACACCGATCTGAAGTTCCGCTATTCCGGCAGCCATGCCGCCACTGCCAAGGCGGTTGAGGCAGCCGCCGTGGACGCAGGCGCACTCGACGAGACGGTCTTCCGCCAGATGACGTCGAGCGGCGACGTGAACCCGGCCAAGGTTCGCGTGTTTTTCACGACTCCGCCGTTTGTCGATTACGTGTGGGTGGCGCGCAAGGACATAAATCCGGCGGCCGCTGAGCGCTTCGCGAAGGCCTTTCTCAGCCTTCAGCAGC
>Ga0302325_10003724_pt1 | contig 35667 bp, 30 predicted proteins | sample Palsa_T0_2_FD_201948 | JGI IMG/M metagenome (GOLD analysis project Ga0302325, IMG submission 201948) | Peat permafrost microbial communities from Stordalen Mire near Abisko, Sweden - Palsa_T0_2 | ecosystem: Environmental > Terrestrial > Soil > Palsa > Peat permafrost | place: Sweden: Abisko...
GCTACTCGCACATCGACGAGCGCTGCTCGGGGTTCTTCGCGCTGGGGCTCGCGAAGGCCTCGGGGCTGCCGGTCGCGGTCACCTGCACCTCCGGCACGGCCGCAGCCGAGCTGGCGCCCGCGGCGATTGAGGCCTTCCAGGCGCGTGTGCCGCTGCTGCTGCTCACGGCCGACCGGCCGCCGGAGCTGCGCGAGAACGGCGCCGGGCAGGCGATCGACCAGCTGAAGCTGTTCGGCGACGCGGCGAAGTGGTTCTTCGAGGTCGGCACCCACGACGCGAGCCCCGAGCGGCTGCGGTGGATCCGCACGCTCGCCTGCCGGGCCTACAACACGGCGCTCGAGGGCCGGCCGGGCGTGGTCCATCTCAATTTCCCCCTGCGCGAGCCGCTTGTGATCGACGGGGAGCTGCCCGAGGATCCGACTGCTCGCCCCGGCGGTCATCCCTATGTGCGCCGCTCGCCCGCGATCGCCGACGCCGCGGCCAACAACGGTCGTGAGACGCAGCATCTGCAGAAGCTGGTGGCGGAAGCCAAACGCGGCGTGCTCGTCGCCGGGCGCCACGAGCGTTCCACACCGCTCGGCAAGGCCGCCGGCGCGTTCTGCGAGGCGGCAGGCTGGCCGCTGCTGGCCGACCCCCTCTCCGGCGCTCGCCGGGGGACGGCGGCGATCGCGCACTACGACGCGCTGCTGCGCGACGATGCGTTCGCCGCCGGCGTCGTCCCCGATCTCGTGATTCGTGTCGGCGACCTGCCCGTCTCGAAGCCGCTGCGCACGTGGCTCGCGGGCCTGGGCGAGATCCCGCAGGTGGCACTCGACCCCGAGGACGCCTGGCAGGACCCGGCGTCGATCCTGACCGAGTCGCTCGCGCTGGAGCCCGCCGGCGCCCTCGCCGAGCTGACAGCGCCGCAGCCGGCCGCAGATACGGATTGGCTGGCGGGCTGGCGCGCCGCCGACGAGCAGGCGGCTGAGGCGATTCTGGGCGCACTCGGTCCTCGCGAGGGACTCAGCGAGCCGGCGATCGCCGCGGAGCTCGGCACGTTGCTGGGAGCGACGGCGACGCTGTTCGTCGCCTCCTCGATGCCGGTCCGCGAGATCGAGACCTTCTGGCCCGCGCGTGAGGATCCCCCGCGCGTGCTCTGCAACCGTGGCGCGAACGGAATCGACGGGATCGTCTCGAGCGCGTTCGGCGCCACCGCGAGTGAAGACGAGCCGGTGGTGCTATTGATCGGCGACGTGGCGCTCGCCCACGACATCGGTGGTCTGCTCGCCTCGGAGCGCCTGGATCTGAAGCTAACGATCGTGCTGATAGACAACAGTGGTGGCGGGATCTTCGACTTCCTGCCGATCTCACACGCGCCGATGGCGGCGGAGCGCGACATCTACGCCCACCACATCGCCACCCCGACGGGTCTCGACTTCGAGCGCGCCGCCGCGCTGTACGGCCTAACGCACGAGCGCGTCGAGACCATCCCGGCCTTCCGGGCGGCCCTGGAGCGAGCGTTCTCGCCGCAGGTCGGCTCCACGATTCTGCAGGTGTCGACCGACCGGGCCCGCAACGTCGAGCTGCATCGGCGGATCTGGGCCGACGTCGCGCGCGAGCTGGAAGGCTAGGCTCGCAACGCGACTGCCGCCTCCGGCGTCGCCACGCGGAAGCTGAAGCTCTCCTCCAGATACAGCTGGACGGTGTCGGCGTCGTGATGGTCGTAGCCGATCGAGAGATCCTGACCCGATTGAAACAGGAAGTCGCTGCCGCGCAGACTGAGGAGCACCGCGCCGCGCACGCCTGGCGCCCACACGATCGGCCCACCCAGGATCTCGCGCAGGTGATCGAGTACCGGATAGCCACCGTGCTCGGCCGTCTCGACCACGCCGGTGTACTCCTCGGGTCCGAGCGCCAGGCCATAGGGGCCTTCGACCCCGGCCTCCAGCAACAATCGCTGGGCCTTGGCGACGTGACGCGGATACTCCTCGTAGTGGTCGTCGCCGAGCGTAATCGCCGGATGCGGAGAAGCCTCGGCGATGCCGTCGATCGCCGCCGCGGGCCATCCATGGAAGATCGCGACGTTCTCCACCGTCGCGATCCTGTGCGCGGCCTCGTCCAGAGCTTCGAGATCGACATCGTCCGCGCCGCGATCGCCATCGGCTAGCTCCGCGCGCGAGACGCTGAACGGAGCGCGCACCTCGACGAGCGCAAGGACGCGACGCTGGGCGGCGCGCAGACCATCGATCGGTGTCTCCTCGACGGCGGCGGCTCGACCGAGGTTCGTAGCCGAGTGCTCCCAGCCCTTTGGTCCGTCGAAGTCGACGAGCTTACGCGCCGCGAGCGCGGAGCGCAGTCGCTCGCGCGCCTCGTCGTCGAGCAGCGCCCAGCCGGCGTCGGTGATCGGGGCGTGCCCGCGGAGCAGATGGTTCATCGCCCCGCTCCCCTCAGGTCGCCGATGCCGAGCGATCCGGAAGCGGCGACCGCGCTGCCGGCGGCAGCGGGCGTCGCCGGCGCATCGGAGTCGGCGGCCGCCTCGGCGGCCTCGCCGTGCTCGACGATGTCGCCGTCCTGGAAGAGCACCCCTTTGGCGATCTCCCGCCACTTCGGGGTGCGACGCAGCAGGAACTCGAGATCCATCGCGAAGTGCTTGAACTCCTCACCTTGGGCGTCATGCATGATCGCGACCGCCTCCTCGTCGGCCTCGACCGAGATCCGCTGCTCGTACCAGCCGATCGCCTCGGCCTCCTCCGTCAGCGAGGCGCACATCCGCGCGAACGTCCGCGTTTGCGCTGACAGTTCCTCGGGCGGCTCGTGGTACTGGTCGAATCCCATCTTCTTCCTCCCTCGCTCGGCGAGCCTTCAGTCTTACAGAGCTGATCTTTCAGCCACCAGTACCCGTGAACGACGCTGAACAAGCGTCCGAGAATGCAAGGCCGCGAGGGGCGCTCAGCCCGCCAGAAGTGGCAGCAACGCCTGCAGCTTGATCTCGGTCTCAGCCAGCTCCTTCGCCGGGTCGGAGTCGCGGACGATCCCGTTGCCGGCGTAGCAGCGGGCGACGCCGCCGCGCAGCAGCGCGCAGCGCAGGGCCACGCAAAACTCGCCGTCGCCGGCGCCGTCGGTCCAGCCTACGGGGCCCGAATACCAGCCGCGGTCGAAGCCCTCGAGCGCGGGAATCTGGCGCAGCGCCGGCCCCACCGGCTCGCCGCCGACGGCAGGGGTCGGGTGCATCAGCCCGACCAGCTCGAGCGTCTCGATCGGGTCGGCGAGCTGCGCGCGAATGGGCGTCGCGAGATGCTGGATGTTGGCGATCCGCACGAGCTCGGGCTCGGGCGCCGCGGCCACCCAGACGGCGTGTGCTCGCAACGCCCGCTCGATCCGCCGCGCGACGATCGCGTGCTCTTCGCGATAGCTCTCGTCGCGCAACAGCTGCTCGCCGAGATGGTCGTCGACGGCAGGGTCGGCGCTCCGCCGGGTGGATCCCGCGAGCGCGAGCGTACTCACGCGGTGGCCCTCGCGGCGCACCAGCAACTCGGGGCTGGCGGCCACGAGCGTCGCGTCACCGCGCCCCACGCAGAACACGAAGCAAGACGGGAACGCCTCGCGCAGCACACCGAAGACAGCCGCCGGATCGTAGATGGGAGCCCCCCCACCCGCATGGACCTGAACCTCGCGGGCAAGCACGACCTTCTCGATCTCCCCTCCCTCGATCAGCCTTACCGCGCTCGCCACGGCCGACTCATAGTGCTCTGGTGGCATCGCGCTCGCAACCTGGTAGCGCCCCATCGGCGCGGGATCGAGCAGCGGCAAGGGTTCATCTCGCAGCTCAGCCAGACGCCGCTCCAGACGCGCCATCAACTCCTCCCCCAGATCGTCCGGCCGAGCCATCGCTGCCAGCGTCAGTCGCACCTCTGCGTGATCCTTTCTGCCACCGCGCCTCGGCGCCCTCCGTGTCAGCGCGATCTCGGGCACGATCAGCGACGCCGGCTGAAAGCCCGCCCAGTGTGGCGCGTCTCCTCCGTCAGGCGCGAACGCGAACCCACCCACGGCGATCGGACCGCTCCCGAGGCCCTCGGTTGGATCGACCACTGCAGCGGCCGACATTTCGCGCCAGCGATCCGCCACCACCGCGAAACGGTCGGGTCCGGATGCGCTCAGGTGAGCCGCCGCGCCCAAGCTCGCCAGGGCAGCCCCACCGCGGTCTGGCTGCTCGAACACGAACCACTGCTCGCCGGCTCGCCTGGAAGCGCAGACGACCGCGCTCGGATCCACATCGGCGGGAAGCGGGACGCTGATCGTCGCGAGGATCTCCTTGCCCGACCGCCGTGCATGCTTGACCGCGAGCTGCATGCGCGCGAGGAGTCGCTCACGGTCTTCCTCACTCAGCGCGAACGGAGGTCCGGACTTCGTGAGGGAAGACTGGGACACGACTCTCGCTAGGTTTCTGACCGTCCGCGCGAGATGGCGATCTCGCCGGTGCGCATCATCTCGATCAGGCCGAACGGACGCACCATGCCCTCGAAGGCCTCGATCTTCTCGGTCGTGCCCGTCACCTCGACGATCACCGAGCGCTTGGTCACATCGACCACCTTCCCGCGAAAGATCTCCGTGATCTGCATCAGCTCGCCGCGTTGGGCGCCGTCGGCGGAAACCTTGAACAGCGCCAGCTCGCGGGTGACCGTGTCGCCCGGCTCGAGGTCACGGATCTTCAGCACGTTGATCAGCTTGTGCAGCTGCTTTGTGACCTGGTCGATCGGATGCAGCGCCCCGTCCACCGTCAGCGTCACGCGCGAGATCCGCTCGTCGTCGGTCGGGCCGACGGTGAGCGTGTCGATGTTGAAACCCCGTCGCGCGAACAGCCCTGCGATCCGTGTCAGGACACCCGACTTGTTCTCGACGAGGATCGAAAGCACGTGCTTGCGTCCCGTGCGCAGGCTGCCCGAGGCCTGTAGGCCCTCCAGGCTCAGAGGCTCCTTGGTGGTCGACTCGCTCATCGCGATCACCCCACCATTTCCCGAGCCGCGTGGCCAGCCGGAATCATCGGGTACGTGTTCTCCTCAGGCGTCACCCTCACGTCAACCACGACCGGGCCCTCCGTCTCGATCGCCCGCTTCATGTCGTCAACGAGCGTTTGCTTGTTCGTAAAGCGCATCCCCGTCGCGCCGTAGGCCTCCGCCAGCTTCACGAAGTCGGGGAACTCGCCCGTGTCGACGTGGCTGTATTTGCCGTCCCAGAACAGCTCCTGCCACTGTCTGACCATGCCCAGAAAGCCGTTGTCCATGATGAAAACCTTGATCGGAATCTTGTTCTGCGCGCACGTCGCCAGCTCCTGCGCGTTCATCTGCACAGACCCGTCTCCGGCGACACAGCAGACCAGGCGATCGGGACAGCCCACCGCGGCGCCCATCGCCGCCGGCAGTCCGAAGCCCATCGTGCCCAGTCCACCCGAGTTGATCCAGCGGCGCGGCGCCGGGAAGTCGTAGTACTGCGCCGCCCACATTTGGTGCTGGCCGACGTCGCTCGTCACGATCGCCTCGCCTTTTGTCGCCTCATACAGCGCTTGGATCATGTACTGCGGCTTTATCTCATCGTCGGTCGAGTCCTCGTAGCCGAGCGGATACTTCTCGCGCCAGCCTTCGATCCGCTCCCACCAGGCGCCCAGACGGGCTGGGTCCACACCAAGGGCGCGGTACTCGATCACGAGCTTCGCCAGCACATGCTTGGCGTCGCCCACGATCGGGATGTGCGCGGGGATGTTCTTGGAGATCTCCGCCGGGTCCACGTCGATGTGGATGAACTTGGCGTGCGGTGCGAACTCCGACAGCTTGCCCGTAACCCGGTCGTCGAAGCGGGCGCCGACCGCGCAGATCAGATCCGCCTCGTCCATCGCGTAGTTTGCCGCGCGCGTGCCGTGCATGCCGGGCATCCCCAGCCATTGTGGGTGCGGCGCGGGGAACGCTCCGAGACCCATCAGCGTGCAGGTGACGGGAAAGCGGTCGCTTGTCGCGAACTCGACGAGCTCCTCCGAGGCGTTCGCGTTGACCACACCGCCGCCGGCGTAGATCACCGGGCGCTGCGCGGCAGCCAGGGCCTTTGCCGCTTGGCGGATCTGCTTCTGGTTGCCCTCAGTCGTCGGCTGATACCCCGGCAGGCGCACATCGGTCACCGGCTCGTACTCGATCTCATCGCGCGAGAGATCCATCGGGATGTCGACGAGCACCGGTCCCGGGCGGCCCGAGCGTGCGATGTAGAAAGCCTCGTGGATCGCGCGCGGGATCTCCTTGGCATCCTGGATCATGAACGAGTGCTTGACGATCGGAATCGTGATGCCCAGCGTGTCGGCCTCCTGAAAGCCGTCGGTGCCGAGCAGCTCGGTCCTGACCTGGCCGGTGATGAACACGACCGGCACCGAATCCATCATCGCGTCGCAGATCGGCGTGATCAGGTTCGTTGCGCCGGGCCCTGACGTGGCGAACGCGACCCCGACTTTCCCGGTCGCCTTCGCGTAACCCTGGGCGGCGTGGCCGCCGCCGGCCTCGTGGCGGACGAGGATGTGCCTGATCCCCCCCGTCACGAATGCGTCGTAGGTCGGGAGATTGGCGCCACCGGGTAGCCCGAAGACCACATCTACACCCTCCGCCTTCAGGCATTCCATCACCGCATCTACCGCGCGCATATCGCCGACCTCCTTTCGTTCGTGTCTCGGGGCTTATCTCAGGGAAAGCCCAGTGTACCAGCGGGTTTTCGCCACTCTGAGCCAAATTCCGCTTTCAGGAGCTACCGAGACCGATGCCGATCGCCAGCGCGATCAGGCCGCCGACGGCAACGAGCAGCAGCGAGGAGCGCATCGAGACCTCGAGGAAGCGTTTACGGATCCAGGCGATCGTGAACAGCTCCACCGCGACCACACAGCCGGCCACCAGCAGCGCCGTGTGAACGTCGGAGATGATGAACGGCAGCGTGTGAAACAGGCCGCCCAGCGCAGTCATCCCACCGGTGATCGAGCCGCGCACGACCGCGGAGCCGCGGCCGGTCTGCTCGCCGGTGTCCGACAGCGCCTCTGACCAGCCCATGCTGACCCCGGCGCCCAGCGCGACGGCGAGTCCGACGACCAACGCCGTGTGGGAGTTGGCGTAGATCGCGGCCGCGAAGATCGGCGCCAGCGAGGAGACGGTGCCGTCAATCAACCCCACCAGTGCCGGTTGCACCACACGCAGGAGGAAGTCCGTCTCGTCCTCGAAGCCCCAGCGGTGGATTATCCGTGCAATCCGCGAGGAGCTCAGATGGATGGTGGGCTTTACCTGTGTGCTCATAGACCCCCCACAGGCTAGGTGAAGGCCCGGATTAGGGCAGCCGAAGTGCCGTTCGCGGCACCAGCCGCCAACCGCGGTACTCGGCGTGCCACCAGCACGCCTGCGCTCGCGTGCGTCGTCTGGCACTCACGGAGGGCTCAGGAATGAGGCGCCGAGCGAGGCTCCCAGGATTCCGGGGCGATCGCCACCTCGGGGAACTCGAGCTCGTACCCGCAGCGGATGCACAGCGCATCGTAAATCTTGGTCACACGCCCGCATTGTGGGCATTCCCGGCGCAGCTCCTCGCGCTCGAAGCGGTAGGCAATCGCAGCCATCAGGCCCAACACCGGAATCAGCCCCGAGATCAGGAACCACAGAAAGAACGAGCTGCCCTTGATCTTGCCGACGATGCCGCCGGCCAGACCAAAGCAGATCGCGATCACGACGTAGGCCATCGGCGGGGTGGGCGGCGATTCCTAGAAGAGGACCCGCAAAGCCCAGATCAGGGCTCCCACCGCCAGCACCACGACGGCGATGCTCGCGACGAACACGACCAGGTGGATCACGAAGTGCAGCAGCAGCCAAACGGCGACGACCAAGATCAGCCCCGCGACGAGCATCTTGCCGAGCGACGGGGACGAAGACTCGTTCGCGTTCATATCCACAGCGTAGACGGTTATGCGGTCGAGCAGGGCGCTAACAACCCCTGCCCGACCGCATTCGCGCGCACCCGGCCGGGGGAAGCCAAGGTGCAGTTGGTGTGAGGAGAGAGCTAACTCATGCGTTCTCGATATTGACGCAGGGCCTGGCGTGTGCCATTGGCCTGCCGTCCAAAATGTGAGCCGCGCGCGTGTTGGGGATGACGCGGCGGCTCAGATTCCCAGCTGCTCGTTGACCAGCCTCGTGACCTCGCCCCCGTCGGCGCGGCCTTTGGTCTCGCGCATCACGAACCCCACAATCGGGCCGATCGCCTTTGGGTTTCCCCCCCGCACGCGCTCGGCGGCATCGGCGTTGGCCTCTAGCGCGGCCGCTACGATCGCGGCCAGCTCGTCCCCCTCGCCGTCGAGCGCGGCTAGCCCCTCGATCTCAACGATCGCCACGGGGTCACCGCCCTCGGCCACCAGCCTGTCGAGGACTTGGCGCCCGGCACCAACACTTACTTGTTTGGAGGCCACCAGTCCAGCAAGCTCCGCCAGCGCCTGAGGCGTAACGAGGGCATTGGCTGGGTCATCCTCCAAGCGCCCGGCGAGCTCGACGGTAACCCAGTTGGCCAGTGTTTGAGCGGAAACGTCGACTCCGACGAGCAGGGCCGCCTCGAAGAAGTCGCCCAACTCGCCTCGGAATGCGAGCTGGGCGGCGCTCTCGGCCGTAAGACCGACTTCTTGCTCGAACCGCTCCGCGCGATCCGCGGGCAGCTCGACCATCGCCGCACGTGCGGCCTCGATCATGACCTCATCGATCGCCACCGGCACGAGGTCGGGCTCGGGAAAGTAGCGGTAGTCGTGCGCCTCCTCCTTCGAGCGCAGCGATGTGATCACGCCCGAACTTGGGTCGAAGTGGAGCGTCTCTTGCGTGACTCTCTCTCCTGCCTTCAAGATCTTTTCCTGGCGGAGAATCTCCGCGCGGATGCCGCGTTCGATGAAGCGGAAGGAGTTCATGTTCTTCAGCTCCGTCTTCGTCCCCAACTCGCTGGAACCGACCGGGCGCAGCGAGATGTTCGCGTCGCAGCGCAGCGAGCCCTCCTCCATGTTCACGTCGCTTACCCCCAGCTGGCGCAGCGTCGTGCGCAGCAGCCGCAGCCACTCCCCGGCCTGCTCGGCGCTCCTGAGATCGGGCTCGGTGACGATCTCCGCCAGCGGCGTGCCGCCGCGGTTGAAGTCGACGATGCTCTCATCTGAGCCCTGGATCCGGCCGCTTGCGCCGACATGGATCAGCTTGGCCGCGTCCTCCTCCAGGTGCACCCTGTGGATCCGCACCTCCCCGAGCTTGCCACCCAGGCACAGTGGCTCGTCGTACTGAGAGATCTGGTAGCCCTTCGGCAGGTCGGGATAGAAGTAGTTCTTGCGGTGGAAGATCGAGCGCGGCGCAAGCTCCGAGTCCAGTGCCATGCCGATCATCAGGCCGAAGTGCACCGCTTTCGCGTTCGCTACCGGCAGACTTCCCGGCAGCCCCAGGCAGACTGGGCAAGTGTGTGTGTTCGGGGGGTCTCCGAACGACAATTCGCAACCGCAGAACATCTTTGTCTTCGTCTTCAGCTGCACATGGATCTCCAGGCCAATCACGGGCTCGAGCGCGGTCATACGCGCGCCCCAGACCCGTCGAAGCCGAGCGCCAGCTCGAGCGCGTGAGCGGCGTCGAGCAGCCGGTTCTCGCTGAACGCCGGTCCGGCGATTTGCAGGCCGACGGGCAGTCCTTCGCTGAGCCCGCAGGGAATCGAGATCGCAGGGATCCCCGCAAGCGACATCGGCACCGTGCAGAAGTCGTTCAAGTACATCGCCAGTGGGTCTGAGGTCTTCTCACCGAGCTTGAACGCGGTCGTCGGCGCGGTAGGTGTGACGATCAGATCGACCTGCCCGAACGCTGTGCGGAAGTCCTCGGCGATCTTCGTCCTCACTCGCTGGGCGCGGCCGTAGTAGGCGTCGTAGTAGCCAGATGACAGCGCGTAGGTGCCGAGCATGATCCGCCGCTTGACCTCTGCCCCGAAGCCGTCGTGGCGCGTGCGCGTGTACATATCCAGCAGGTCCTCGGCGCCCTCGGCCCGCAGTCCATAGCGCACACCGTCGAACCGGGCCAGGTTCGACGAGGCCTCCGCGGGCGCGAGCACGTAATAGGCGGCGAGCGCGTGGGGCGCATGTGGCAACTGAACGCTCTCGACGATCTCCGCGCCCAGCTCCTCGGCACGGTTCAGCGCTGTGCGAAACGCATCGAGCACGCCAGCTTCGATCCCCTCGCCGTCTGCGCCGGCTGAGCCGGCGGTCAGCTCCTTCGGCACGCCGAGCCGAATCCCGTCAAGACGCTCGGCGTTCGGCAGCGCGATCTCCTCTGGGAACGTGAGCGAGGTCGCGTCGCGCTCGTCACGACCGACCAAGTGGCGCAGCATCAACGCAGCATCGGTCACGTCGCGGGTCAGCGGACCCGCCTGATCGAGCGAGGAGGCGAATGCGATCATCCCGTAGCGCGAGACCGCGCCATAGGTCGGTTTCAACCCGACGATCCCGCACAGCGCCGCGGGCTGGCGGATCGAGCCGCCGGTATCGGTGCCGAGCGCCCACGGCGCCAGGCCGGCGGCGACCGCGGCGGCGCTGCCACCAGAGGATCCTCCGGGCACCCGCTCGCGGTTCCACGGATTGAGCACCGGGCCGTAGGCGGAGTTCTCGTTCGAGGAGCCCATCGCGAACTCGTCCTGGTTGGTCTTCCCCAGCAGCGTTGCGCCCGCTGCAGTCAGGCGCGAGACGGCGGTGGCTGTGTACGGCGGCTCGTAGCCCTCGAGGATCTTCGAACCCGACTGGCTGGGGACGCCCTGGGTGCAGAACAGGTCCTTCACCGCCAGTGGCACTCCTCCCAGCGGCGCCGCAGCCTCCCCACCTGATGCCCCCTCCGCTACCCATGTAAAGCAGTTCAGGCCCGCCGCCACATGCTCGGCGGCGCGGATACGGTAGGCCTCGAACAGCTCCTCGCCGGCAAGCTCGCCGGCTGCGATCTGTGCCGCCGCCCGCGCGGCGGACAGCCCGATGATGTCAGTAGCGCTCATGCTTCTCCGCTCTGAACGACGCCATCCTGGGCGCGCAGGGCAAGCTGGTCAAGGACGCAGTGAGCGTGGCGTGCGCTAGCACGCGAGCGATCGAGGACGCCGATCCAGCGCCGCCATGCGCGCACAGGATCACGCTTGCGGGCTCGGTACCGAGAAACCATCGTTGCTGACGGCCGGCGCCTGGGCAAGCGCGACCTCCCGCGGCAGCGAGTCGCGGGGCTCATCCGCGCGCAATCCATCGGATACCTCGACCACATGCGTCGTCGGGAGGACATCGTCCAGGTCGAGCTGCGCGATCGTGGCAATGTGGTCGAGCACGGCCGAGAGCTCGCGCGCCATCGGCTCGACCTCATCTTCGCTCAACTGCAGGCGCGCCAGGCGCGCCACGTGCAGAACCTCGTCGCGGTCGATCACGGCCCGCATTCTACGGAGCCCTGTAAAGCCGCGGAGCGTCCCGCGTGAGACCATCGAGCGCCCTTGCCCGATCTCAGCAGATCGACGCCCGACGCTACTGTCCACCAGCCGAAGACGCATCTATGCTGGGAGTAGATGTCGGAGCATTCCCAGACGACGGCGGAAAACCCGCACGCCGAGCACCTAAAGGAGCTGCTGGAGGGTCTGAACGAGCCCCAGCGCGAGGCCGTGACCCACGGCGAGGGCCCGCTGCTGATCCTCGCCGGCGCGGGCAGTGGCAAGACGCGGGTGCTCGTCCACCGGATCGCGTTCCTCATCTATACCGACCAGGCCCAGTCGGGCGAGATCCTGGCGATCACGTTCACGAACAAGGCCGCCAAGGAGATGCGCAGCCGCGTCGAGCAATTGCTTGGACGAGGAATGGGTGCCCGCCCCCCCATGTGGCTGATGACCTTCCACGCAGCCTGCGCGCGGATCCTGCGCACCGAGGCCGAGCGCCTCGGCTACACCCGCCAGTTCACGATCTACGACCAGGCCGACGCACGCAGACTGACCAAGCGCTGCATCGACGAGCTGGGGATCGATCCGAAGCGCTACACCCCCGCCGCCCTGCACAACCAGATCTCGGCGGCGAAGAACCAGCTGCTCGCCGCCGAGGCCTACCAGCAGGCAGTGGGCTCCCCGTTCGAGGAGATGGTCGGGGAGGTCTACCGACTCTACGAGCGGGACATGCTGCGCTCGAACGCGATGGACTTCGATGACCTCTTATTCAGGACCGTGAACCTGCTGGAGCTGTTCGAGGAGGTCCGTGAGCGTTACTCGAACACCTTCCAGCATGTCCTAGTCGACGAGTACCAGGACACCAACCACGCGCAATACCGGTTCCTGCAGCTGCTAGTAGGCGGGGGTCGCCCGCCGCGAGGCGATGCGCACGTCGACGATCAGCCCGGGGAGCGCCCCACCTACGCCGGCCCGGTGGGCCACCGTAACCTCGCGGTCGTCGGCGACGACTCGCAGTCGATCTACAGCTTCCGCGGGGCCGATGTCCGCAACATCCTCGACTTCCAGGAGGATTTCCCCGACGCCAGGGTCGTAAAGCTGGAGCAGAACTACCGCTCGACCGAGACGATCCTGCAGGCCGCGAACGCGGTGATCGCGAACAATCGCGGCGGGATCGCCAAGCGCTTGTGGAGCGAGCTCGGACAGGGAGAACAGGTACAGGTGCGCGAGCTCGAGGACGAGCACGCCGAGGCACGGTTCATCGTTGGCGAGATCGAGCGTCTGGTCGATGAGGGCGCCTCCCGGGCGGAGATCGCGGTCCTGTATCGCACGAACGCGATGTCGCGGGTCTTGGAGGACACGCTCGTGCGCCGTGAGATCGCCTACCAGGTGATCGGCGGGACGAAGTTCTACGAGCGCGCCGAGGTCAAGGACGCGATCGCCTATCTGTCGCTGCTGGCGAACCCGTTCGACGTGGTCAGCTTCACCCGTGTGGCCAACTCGCCGCGGCGCGGGCTCGGTCAGACCTCGCTCTCGCGGATCGTCGCCCACTCGGCCAGCGTAGGCGTGTCCGTCTGGGAGGCCGCCTCGGCCCCCGAGCGGATCCCCGGGCTCGGCACCGCCGCGATCAAGTCGCTGCGGCGCTTCATGAACACGATGGACGAGTTGCGCGTGCGCGTCGAGCAGGAGACCCCCGTGCCCGACCTGCTCGAGGCGGTGCTCTCACAGACGGGCTACATCGACGCGCTCGAGGCCGACCGGACGATCGAGGCGCAGGGGCGGATCGAGAATCTCGAGCAGCTCGTACAGGTCGGGTGCGAGTTCGACACGAGCGCTGATCACGATGCCCGCCCACCCGAGGACTCGCTCGAAGTCTTCCTGCAGCAGATCGCGCTGGTCGCCGACGCCGACTCACGGACCGAGGACGAGGGCCTGGTGACCCTGATGACGCTGCACAACGCGAAGGGGCTGGAGTATCCGATCGTGTTCATCGCCGGCTGCGAGGACGGGGTCTTCCCCCACTCGCGCGCGCTCGACGAAGGCGCGCTCGAGGAGGAGCGGCGCCTGTTCTACGTCGGCGTGACGCGCGCGATGCAGAAGCTGTACCTGACCCACGCGCGCCGCCGCGCGGTGTTCGGGGCGCAGAGCTACGGGCTGCCAAGCCGCTTCCTCGACGAGATCCCAGCGGAGCTGCTCGACCGCGTGCAGGCACCGGCGCTTCACTCCTGGGCCGGCGCCAGGGCCGGCGCGGGCACCGCCAACGGCGGGTCCTCGCTCGGCGGTGGAGCGCCGGCCAGTGGCTGGGGTGGGCGCTCAGGAGCACAGGGCCGGGAGGCCTCCTCCCGCGAGCACGGCCGTGGGGCGCCCGCCGCGCCAACGTTCCGAATGGGTGAGGACGTCGTCCACGCAGCCTTCGGTGAAGGCGTGGTCACCGGCGTGGAGCCGGGCGGGGTGATCGTCGTGCGCTTCGCCGACGACGGCTCGGAGCGCAAGCTGATGGCCGAGTACGCCCAGGTTGCCCCGCGTTAGAGTCCGACGCGATGTCAGCCACGATCATCGACGGCAAGGCGATCGCCGCCCGCGTGCGAGGCGCGGTCGCAGGCGAGGTCGAGACGTTCGCCGCACAGGTCGGCCATCCGCCCGGCCTGGCGACGGTCCTGGTCGGCGAGGATCCCGCGTCGGCCGTGTACGTGGGCGGCAAGCAGCGCGCCTGCGCGGAGGTGGGGATGGTCCCGTTCGATCGGCGTTTGCCCGCGGATGCCACTTTCGAGGAGATCGCCGTGGAGCTGCGAAGCCTGAACGCCGAGGAAGCGGTGAGCGGCGTGCTGCTGCAGCTGCCGTTGCCCGGCCATCTCGACGGGGCGGCGCTGACCGCGATGATCGACCCGGGCAAGGACGTCGACGGCCTGACCCCAGTGAACGCCGGTCTGCTCGCGCTCGGGCTGCCCGGACTGCGGCCCTGCACCCCCTCAGGCGTGATGGAGCTGCTGGCAAGCGTCGATGCAAAGCTGGAAAGCGCCGAGGCAGTCGTGATCGGGCGCTCAAACCTATTCGGCAAGCCGATGGCACAGCTGCTGCTCGCGGGGAACGCGACGGTGACCACCTGTCACTCGCGCACGCGCGATCTCGCTGCGGTGTGTGCGCGCGCGGATGTGCTGATTGCGGCAGTCGGTCGCGCACGGCTGGTTACGCGCGAGTTCGTCAAGCCCGGCGCGGTCGTGATCGACGTCGGCATGAACCGCCTGACGCCCGAGCAGGCTCACAACAAGAGCGGCCTCGTCGGCGACGTCGACTTCGACGCCGTGTCCGAGATCGCCTCGGCGATCACGCCGGTGCCAGGCGGGGTGGGACCGATGACGATCGCCTACCTGCTTGTGAACACGCTGCAGGCCGCGCGTGCTCTGGCGGGGATCCAGTGAGCCTGAGACGCCTGCTAGCCGTTCGGAGATCCCTCCGATCTCCGAACGGTGGAGAGCTGCTCGCTACGGCGGGCGCCGTCTGCCTGATCGTCGCGCTGACGCTGCCCTCCTATGAAAACGCCGAAGGCAAGCTCAGCGCGTGGAGCACGTTCGGCCCCGCGGTCGTGCTGCTGATGCTGGCGGCGATCGCCGCGCTGGTGCTGTTCTTCTCGACGCTCGCCGAGCGCACGCCGGCGTTGCCGGTAGCGGCCGCGGTGTGGGGCGTGCTGTTCGGGCTGATCGCTGTGGTGGCGGCAATCGTACGGGTCTTGGAGCGGCCCGACCACGCGAGCTCGCTGTGCGCTGGCGCGTGGCTGGCGCTCGTCGGCGCCGTGGCGGTGCTGTTCGGCTCGTGGCAATCGATCCGCGATGAAAGGACTTCGCGGTATACGCCTGCCACACCTGAGCCCCGCCGGCTGACCGAGTAGCACCGGTCCCGCCCCGCCTACCCCCCCGCCGGGTTCGGCCCCTTGACCGTGCGCAGCGGGCGCACCTCCGCGAGCGGCGCATCGGTCTCCTCCCCGGAGAGCTCTGCGACCGTCCGTTCGAGCGCGCCGATCCGGCTCGCGAGCCCCTGAATCGCCTCAGCGATCGGGTCGGGCAGGTGGATCCAATCGGCATCGGGCCCCTCGGCGCGGCGACCGTCGACGCGCACAGGATGGCCGGGGTTGCCGACGACCGTGGAATTCGGAGGCACGTCGGTGATGACGACGCTGTTCGCGCCGATCTTCGCGCCGTGACCGATCGTGATCGGCCCCAGCAGCTTGGCACCCGAGCCGATCGTGACGTTGTCCTGCACGGTCGGGTGGCGCTTGCCGGTCGCGAAGCCCGTGCCCCCGAGCGTGACGCCCTGGTAGAGGGTGACATTCTCGCCGATGTCCGCCGTCTCGCCGATCACGACCCCCGCGCCGTGATCGATGAACAGACCCTCGCCGATCTGGGCCGCGGGATGGATCTCGATACCGGTGAGCGTGCGCGTGAGCGTCGAGATCGTGCGCGGCAGCACCCGCACCCCGGCGCCGTGCAGCATGTGCGCGACGCGATGGGCGAGCAGCGCGTGGATCCCGGGCCAGGTGGCGAGGATCTCGCCCTGCCCCACCCCCCGCGCGGCGGGATCGCGATCGCGCGCGGCGGCCACGTCGCGGCGCAGCTCGCGAGCCACCTGCGCAAATGCGCCAAAGCCGGGCATGCAAACAGCGTAGCGGCCATCTCTGGGCGCGCCCGTAGCTACAAGAGCGGCTGGTCAGGGTGAGAAGAACGCCTGAGAGATGTAGCGCTCGCCGGAGTCGGGCATGATTACGACAATCCGCTTGCCCTTTGACTCGGGGCGCGCGGCCACCTGGAGCGCCGCCCACAGCGCCGCCCCGCAGGAGATGCCCGCCAGCAGGCCGGCGCGCCGGGCGCAGGTCCAGGCGGTCTGGATCGCGTCGTCGTCGGACACGGCGATCACCTCGTCGAGCAGCTCACGGTTGAGCACCTCGGGCACGAACCCGGCGCCGATGCCCTGGATGCGGTGCGGGCCGGGACGCTCGCCCGAGAGGACCGCCGAGCCGGCCGGCTCGACCGCGACGATCTGAAGCTCGGGGTTGCGCTCGCGCAGGTATTCGCCCGCGCCGGTGATCGTGCCGCCGGTGCCGACACCCGCGACAAGCACGTCGACGCGGCCGTCGAGCGCGCGCTCGATCTCCGGTCCGGTCCTCCGTCGGTGGACGGCCGGGTTGGCTGGGTTGGAGAACTGGTCGGGCAGGAACACGTCGGGGTCCTCCGCCATCGCGCGGGCGGCCGCGACGGCCTCGGACATCCCCCCGAGCGACTCGGTGATGTCGACGCGCGCCCCGTAGAGACGCAGCAGGCTCTCGCGCTCGCGGCTCATCCCCTGCGGCAAGGTCAGCACCAGCTGATAGCCCCGCGCCGCGCAGACGAATGCAAGCGCGATCCCGGTATTGCCGGAGGTGGCCTCGACGATCGTCGTGCGCCCGGGCTCGATCAGGCCTTCGGACTCGGCCGCCTCGATCATCGCTACGCCGATCCGGTCCTTGACGGAGCCGCCCGGGTTGAGCGACTCGAGCTTGGCGAGGAGCTCCACCCCCTCGGCCGCGCCGGCGTCCTCGAGCATCGACGGCAGCCCCACCAGGGGCGTGTCCCCGACAAGCTCTGCAATGTTGATCGGGATTTGGGACATCCGCCCCCGAGAATAGTGGCCCGCGACGGGGGCGGCTGCAACGATCGTGCAAGACCGCACCCACGACCGTCAAGCTCGAGCCCGGACAGCCGATGAGATGACCATGTCCCGATCTGGGCACCAGGCTCCCGCCCAGCAGCCCCTGCAAGTGCTCGACGGCCAGACCGGGGGCGCCGCGGCCGCGCTGCGCGAGCTACCCGAGGCGTTGATCCTGGTGTTCGACTCCGAGCTTCGCTTCGTGCTGAGCGCCGGTCAGGCGCTCGGACGCGGCGGGCGCTCTCCCTCGAGCTTCCACGAAGGGCAGTCGCTCGCGGAAGCCTTCCCCGCGGAGATGTGGCGGCAGATCGAGCCGCTGTGCCGCTCCGCCCTGGAGGGAGAGACCCGTTCGCGAGAGCTGTGGAGCACCGATGGGCGTCGCGGCCTGATGGTGGACGTCGGCCCGCTGTGCCTGGAGGACTCCGCCCCGAGCGCAAACGAGCCCGGTGCCCTCACCGGCGGCGTGGCGGTCGTCCTCGACATCTCCGCGCGCGCACCCAGGGATCCGGGTGAGCTCTCCTCGGACCCGCGCGAGCACTTCGAGCTGGTCTTCGACCAGGCTCCGGTCGGAATGGGGCTGCTGGATCAGGACGGCCGCTGGGTGCTGGTCAATCACGCGCTGTGCGAGATCACCGGCTATACCTCCACCGAGCTGATCGGCAAGCGCTTCAAGGACATCACTCATGCCGACTACAAGAGTGATCTGGAGCCCCGTCGACGCCTGCTGGCCGGCGAGATCGCGACGTTCCAGACCGAGCTGCGCTACTTCAACTCGGTCGGAGAGACGATGGCGGCGCTGCTCTCGATCTCGCTCGCACGAGACCAGGACGGCGATCCCCTGCACTTCATCGTGCAGCTCCAGGACATCTCCGAGCGCAAGCTCCTGGAGGAGCACCTGCGCCACCTCGCCGACCACGATCCCCTCACCGGTCTGCGCAACCGGCGGCTGTTCGAGCACGACCTCAAGCTGCAGGTCGGTCGCTGCCAGCGCTACGGCGAGCAGGCCACCCTGATGGTGATCGATCTCGACTACTTCAAGCAGGTCAACGACCTGCACGGTCACAAGGTCGGCGACGAGGCCCTCAGAGCGGTCTCGAGGACGCTCACCCGTCGCCTGCGGACCACCGACCTGGTGGCCCGTCTCGGGGGAGACGAGTTCGCTGTGCTGCTGCCCCACATGGACCGCGAGGGCTCCGAGCACGTTGCCGCAGATCTGGCGTCCGTGATCGCCGCATGCACCGTCGACGCCGGCGACGCCGTCGTACACCTGTCGGGCAGCGTGGGCTTTGCGCTGATCGACAACCAGGCCCGCGACAACGAGCAGATCCTGGTGGAGGCCGACCGGGCGATGTACGCCGCCAAGCGCGCCCGGGCGTCGGTCGCCCGGACGCGCTGAAGCGCTGCTACCAACTGCTTGTCGCGCTGCCCGAGCAGTCGGTCTTGCCTTTGGGGCTCGTACACGTGCGGGTCATCGCGCCGGTCGAGCTCTTCGAGATCGTGAATGCGTCGCCGGTGCTCGCGGCGGTTGCCGTGATGCTGTAGCCGTTTGCTTCAGGTACGGTGGGGGTGCTGACGTACGCGTTCCCCCCACCCGCGACGATCTGAATCGTCGGTTCGTATTTATTCAGTTCCGTCGCCGTGACCTTTGTGTATTGACCGTTGTTGTCGGTGGCGATCGTTTCAGCGGTGATCGCAGCAGAGTGCACCAGTTCCTTCGCTGCCGCGTCGTAGGCCTTCGTTTTCTGGTTGAGGAACGCCGGCAGGGCGATTGCGGCCAGCACGCCGATGATCAGGATCACGACGAGAATTTCGATGAGCCCAAATCCACTCTCATCCCGCGCGCGCTCACGCAATCGATCCGGTGTACTGACGAGACGGCGCTGCAAGATCCGAGAGGTGCGCGAGGCGTCGGTAAGCAAGATAGCCCTCCATGGCTTTGACTGGCGGCCGAGCTATCTCGTCGAGATCTCTGACTTTGCGCCCCCGTCTCACGACGGGTTTGCCTTTTCAGCGGGGTTGTCGAGCCGGAAGTGTAAGCACAGAATTAGCGGCTGTGGGGCGACTGGACATATGTACTAGTCCTCGGCGCGTTGAGGCAGTGACAAAGAGAGACATAACACCTCAAAGGTGCACTTCTCGACTTTTCTTGCCTCCAATCAGATGTAATACATGCTCGCGCCCGCATCGCGCGACTCGCGCTCGATCACGTCGGCGATCGTGGTCTGGGCGAGCACCTTGCGGGCAGCCTGCGCGGCGTCAGCGAACACGCCCTCGGAGTCGCGCCCGAGCGGGCCGTCGAGCAACTCGACGATCTCGAGCACAGTCACCGTAGAGGGCTCCCGCGCGAACCGGTAGCCGCCCTTGACACCGCGTTGCGAGCTGATCACCCCGGCGCGTCGCAGAGCCGCGAACAGCTGCTCGAGGAACTGCACGGGCACGTCGCGCTTGCGCGCCAGCTCGCCGATCGGGACCGGCCCCGCGCCCGCGGAGCGCCCGAGCTCGGCAAGCGCGAGCACGGCGTAGGGGGACTTGCTCGTGATCGAGATCATCGATCCTGATGCTACGCAACCCGCCACTGAGACGGTCAGTGGCCAAGCGGATCAAGGACGCAGGAAGCGAAATGTGCTCCGCACATGAGCGACCGAGGACGCAGAGGCCGCGCCGGCCAATGATCGTCTCAGAGCCAGCCGCGCTCGGTCGCGATCAACACCGCTTGAGCTCTATCGACCGCACCCAGCTTGCCGTAGATGTTGTGCAGGTGGGTGCGGACGGTGCTCGTCGAGAGCGTCAGCTCGTGGGCGATCTGCTTGTAGACCTTGCCCTCGGCGAGCCGCTGCAGGACGCCGAGCTCGCGCCCGGACAGCGGGCAGGGGTCGACGTGGCGCTGGCGCTGGTTGGCGGAGCTCGGCAGCTCGTACATCACGCGCCTCAGCTCCTCCGGGCCGATGCCGACGATCCGGGCGCTCTGCAGCATCTCCGTGGAGGACACCGGGGCACCCTGCTCATAGTGGGCGAGCATGTCCGCCAGGCGGATGAAGGAGGCCTCGCCTTCCACATCCGGGTTGTGATGGCGCTCGATCGCAGTGGCGATCGTGCCCGGCAGCCCCCAGCGCCGTGCGAGCACACCACCCACCAGGGCGTGATCGACGCCCAGCTCCCGGCGCTCCTGATGGATGCGTTCCTCGGGCGTCTTTGCCCCGAGATGCACCTCCGCGGGATAGCCGGGGTAGGCGTGCAGCAGCACGAGCTTGCCGATGTCGTGCAGCAGGCTCGTCACCGTGAGGCGATCGCGGTGCTCATAGCCGACCTCCGCCGCGATCCGGTCGGCCGCGCGTTGCGTCGCCAGCGCATGCAGCCGGAAGCGCTCCGGCGCCGCCTCCCACACGCTCGAGCGCTCGAAGAATTCAAATGTGCGCACACGCCCGGCCAGCGCTTGCACCATCTGCGGGCTGAGCAGCTCCACGGCGGCGACGACTGTGTCCACGCGTACACGAGAGCTCTGCGCCTGGTTGGCGACCCGCAGGACGGCGATGATCAGCGCGACATCCGACTCGACGGCGGTGACGATGTCGGCCGTGGCCACGTGGTCGGAGGACATCACCGCGAGCAGGCGGTTGCGCGACTCGGCGAGCGCGGGAAAGGCCTCCAAAGCCTCGAAGGCCATCGTCAGGCGGCGGCCATGCCCCTCGTTCTGATGGCGCGCAGCAGGGGTCGCCGTGGGTCCTGCGCTTGCCCGGGGCTCTACCTCCGCGGAGCGGCCCTTCGTGGTCGCTCGCTTTGGCTTGGAAGCTGTGGCCTGCATACGTCCGTGTACCTGCCTCATGATCGTCGGCCACCCACAGGGGGATGCCGTGTCGAGTTACTATCGGCATCGCTGGACGAACGGTTGAGGGGTAGTTTGCCGCTTCAGTGCGCCGCGGCGAGGGCAGCGTCGATGCGCCGCAGCGTCTCCTCACGGCCGAGCAACGCCACGCTCTCGAAAATGCCCGGGGAGATCGTCGTGCCGGAGATCGCCACCCGCACGGGCTGGTAGACAGCCCGTGGCTTGCACCCGAGGCGCTCGAGCACCTGCTCCAGCGCCTTCTGCACCCCCGCCTGGTCGAACTCGGCGAGCGCGGCGAGCGCAGTGCGGACATCGGCGAGCACCGCCCGGCCATCCTCGCCCAGCCACTTCTCCCGCGCCGGCGGATCGTCGTGGGGCCCGGCGAAGATGAACCCGCTCAGCGGCCAGAAGTCGGCGAGCGTGTGGATCTTCTCCTGGCTGATCGCAACCGCTCCCGCGAAGCGCGGGTCCTCGAGCACACCGGGGTGATCGCCGGCTTCATCGAGGAAATCGCCTAGCAGGCGGGCCAGCTCGTCCACGGACAGGGTGCGGATGTGGACTCCGTTGAGCCACTTCAGCTTGACCTCGTCAAAGCGCGCCGGGTTACGGCTCACCCGCTCGAGCGTGAAGCGCTCGATCAGCTCGTCCGTCGAGAGCACGGTCTGATCGTCGCCCGCGCCCCAGCCGAGCAATGCCAGGTAGTTGCGAACCGCCGCCGGCAGGTAGCCGGCGGCGCGCAGCTCCTGCACCGAAGCCGCGCCGTGGCGCTTTGAGTACTTCTTGCCGTCGGGACCGTGCAGCAGCGGCAGATGGGCATAGACCGGCAGCGGGCGATCGGCGCCGTCAAACCCGGCCGCCCTCACCGCCTCCAGCGCGAGCACTTGCTTGGGCGTGTTCGAGAGGTGATCCTCGCCGCGCACGACGTGGGTGATGCGGGCGTCGAGGTCGTCGATCGCGACCGCGAAGTTGTACAGCACGGAGCCGTCCGCGCGCGCGATCACCGGGTCGTCGAGGTGGACGTGGGCGAAGCTGGTCTCACCGCGGATCGCGTCGTGCACGACGGTCTCGCCCTCGTCGGGCACGCGCAGGCGTACCGCCCCCTCGGCCTCCGCCTCCCCGCGGAACCCGCGCTCGGCGCCGTGGAGCTGCTTGTAGGCCCTTACGTCGTCCGCCGTCGCGCTCGAGCGGTAGGCGCGCCCGGCGTCCAACAGCGTCTGCAACGCCTCGCGGTGGCGCTCGGAGCGCGCGGTCTGCATGATCGGGCCCTCGTCCCAGTCGAGCTCCAACCAGCGCAACGCGTCGAGGATCTGCTCGACGTTCTCCGGCGTGGAGCGCTCACGGTCGGTGTCCTCGATGCGCAGCACCAGCTTCCCGCCGGCGTGGCGGGCGAGCAACCAGTTGAACAGCGCCGTGCGCGCCCCGCCGATGTGCAGCGCGCCGGTCGGCGAGGGGGCAAAGCGGACGCGCATCGAGGGATCCGAGCGGTCGGTCTGGGCGGGAGTGGAAGACATAAGATCGCCGCCATGCTAATCGGAGCGCACGTTTCGCCCGCCGGCGGGTTGCCGAAAGCGATTGAGCGCGGCGTGGAGCGCGGCTGTGAGGCGATCCAGATCTTCAACCAGTCGCCACGCATGTGGAAGCCCACGACCTACCGCGAGGAGGATGTCGCCGCGTTCAGGGAGGCGATGTCTGAGAGCCCGATCGACGCTGTCCTGATCCACGCCGTCTACCTGCTCAACTGCGCCAGCGACGATCCTGAGATCCGGGCGAAGTCGCTGATTTCGCTCACGCACTCGCTGCGCGTCGGCCACGAGATCGGCTCGAGCGGTGTGGTCCTGCATCCCGGCTCGGCGAAGACCGGCGACGTCGGCGAGGCGATCGCCCGGGCTGGGGAGACGATCGCGGAGGCGCTGAAGGAGAGCGAGGGCTGTGAGCTGCACCTGGAGAACACGGCGGGCACCGGCGGCACGCTCGGGCGCTCGTTCGAGGAGCTTGCGGCGCTGCTGGAGGCAGCCGGCGGGAGCAAGCGGCTGGGAGTGTGCCTGGACTCCTGTCACCTGCTCGCCTCCGGCTATGACATCCGCACGACCGGCGGTATGAGCTCGATGCTGAGCGAGGCAACGCGTAAGCTCGGGCGCGGCAGGATCCGCTCGCTGCACCTAAACGACTCGCAGACCCCGCTCGGCTCAAACCGTGACCGCCACGCCAACCTCGGCGCGGGCGAGCTCGGGGAGGAGGGCTGCATGGCGTTCCTGTCCGCGCCGGGCCTGCAAAAGCTGCCGTGCGTGCTCGAGACCCCGGGCGAGAACCGCGAGGGCCCTGGACGCAAGGAAATCGCCTTGGCAATTGAACTGCACGAGCGAGGCATCGCGGCCCGCAAGAAGTGAGCTGGGGGCGTCAGGGTCAGCCGGCCGCAGCGGCCTGGGCCGCCACAGGAGCAAGCGCGTGTTCCAGCTCCGCCAGCAGGGTCGGCGTGTGCTGCACCCGATAGGTCTCACCCAGGCGCACCCGACGGGTGCCGGTGCTCGTGTCGATCTCCAGCACGACCTCGGCGGAGCCTGGGTTTTCCTCGATCAGCTGCTTGCAGTCTTCAATCGCGCTTGCCCCCAGACAGGACGCATCAATGCGCAGGCGCACCGGATTGGCAAGCGCCGTGGCGGTCCTGGCGGTCGAGTCGGCGTGTGAGCGGGCGCGCTCGATCTCCTCCCGCGAAGGTGAGAAGGACTCGACCGACTGCACCACCAGAGAGGTATTGCCGGCTTCCTTGTGGTCCACGCGGCCGCGCACCAGCACGACCTGATCGACCGCCAGCGCCGCCTCGTGCTCTGCGATCGCCTTGCCGAAGACGATCATCTCGACCGCCCCCGCGAGGTCATCGAGCGTCGCGAACATCATCGGGTCGCCGCCCCGCGTGCGGATCCGCTTGGCCTCGGTAATGATCCCACCGACCGTCACCAGGTCCTTGTCGCGACGGTCGGCGAGCGCGGACAGCGGGCAGTCCACACGGGCGCGCAGCACCTCGCGCAGCGGCTTCAGCGGATGCGCGGAGACGAATAGCCCGATCGCTTCCTTCTCCACGGCCAACAGCTCGGCCTGCTCGAACTCCTCCGTCGGGATCGGCGGATGATCGAGTGCCCACCCACCCTTTGCCAGCCCAATCGCAAAACCGGCCGCAGCCGTGCTCGGGACGCCGGCGCCAGGCTCGCCGCTCGAGCCAGCCTCTACCCCGGAGGAGGCGGCCGGGGTATCCAGGTCGAAGATCGAACCCTGGCCGATCAGCGCGTCCTGTTGGGCCTTCTGACCGGCTCCTTGGGCCTGCTCGAGCACCGCGAGCATGCCCTTGCGGGTGGCCCCGGTAGAGCCGAAGGCCCCGCACTTGACCAAGGCCTCGATCGCCTTCTTGTTGACCGTGCGGTTGTCGACGCGCTCGCAGAAGTCCCACAGTGAGCTGAAAGCTCCGCCCTCGGAGCGCGCCTGCTTGATCGCCTCGACTGCCTGGTAGCCGACGCCCTTGACGGCGTCCAGACCAAAGCGGATGTTGCCCTGCACGACCGTGAACTCGTGGTCGGGTAGGTTCACGTCCGGAGGCAGGATCTCGATCCCCATCTCCTCGCAGCGCGCCACGAAGAATGGGACCTTGTCCTTCGTGGACATCACCGAGGAGATCAGCGCCGCCATGTACTCCGCGGGGTAATTGGCCTTCAGCCAGGCGGTGCGGTAGGCGATCAGCCCGTAACAGGCGGCGTGGCTCTTGTTGAACGAGTAGTCAGCGGACTTTTCATTGGTCTGCCACAGAGATTCGGTCACGGCTGAACTCGTGCCCGAGGCGCGGCAACCCTCGACGAACTCGGGCTTCAGCGCGGCCATCGCCGCGCGGTTCTTCTTGCCGATCGCCTTGCGCAGGTCGTCCGCCTTGGCGCCGGAGAAGCCGGCGATCTCCTTGGAGATCTGCATCGCCTGCTCCTGATAGAGGATCACGCCGTTGGAGGACTCGAGAATCGCTCGCAGGCGCTCGTCGGGATAGGCGATCGTCTCCGGATTGTGCTTGCCCCTGGCATAGACGGGGATCTGGTCCATCGCGCCCGGGCGGTAGAGCGCGTTGAGCGCTACAAGGTCGTTGAACTCGTCGGGGCGCACCTTCTTCAGCGCCTCGCGCATGCCCTCGGACTCGAACTGGAACACGCCGGTGGAGTCTCCGCGGGCGAGCATCTCATACGTGCGCGCGTCATCGAGCGGAAGCGTTGTCATATCCGGGCGGGCGACGCCGTTGCCGTCGGCGTCGACGCTCGAACGCTCGATGATGTCGAGCGCGTCCTCGATCACATCGAGGTTACGCAGGCCGAGGAAGTCCATCTTCAGCAGGCCGATGTCCTCGATCGGCTTCATCGAGAACTGGGTCACGGTGCGCCAGACGCGCTCGCCGTGCTCGTCGGTGCCGCCGTCGGCGAGCTGCAGGGGCACGATGTCGGTCAGTGGCCGGTCGGCGATCACGACCGCCGCGGCGTGGATCGAGGAGTTGCGCACGATCCCCTCCAGGCCCTGGGCGACGTCGATGATCTGCTTCGCGGTGGGATCCTCGTCGCAGGCCTTGCGCAGCGGCTCGCCGCTCTTCAGGCATTCCTCGAAGGACGGGGAGCGGCCCATGATCGGGTCGGGAATCAGCTTCGCCAGGCGATCCCCGGCGCCGTAGTCAAAGCCGAGTACCCGCGCCGCGTCGCGTGTCGCGGCGCGGGGAAACATCTTGCCGAAGGTGACGATCTGCGCGACCGACTCGCGCCCGTACTTCTCGGTCACGTATTTCATCACCCGCTCGCGCCCACGCACCGAGAAGTCGATGTCGATATCGGGCATCGACACGCGCTCGGGGTTCAGAAAGCGCTCAAACAGCAGGTCGTACTGCAGCGGGTCCACGTCGGTGATCGCCAGGCAGTAGGCGACGATCGAGCCGGCGGCCGAGCCGCGTCCGGGGCCGACCGCGATGCCGTTCTCCTTGGCGAACTTGACGAAGTCCCAGACGATCAGGAAGTAGGCGTTGAAGCCCATCCTGTCGATCACGCCGAGCTCCATCTCCATGCGCGCGATCGCCTCGGCCGGCGGTGGATCGCCGTAGCGCAGGCGCAGGCCCTCCTGCACCCGCGCGCGCAGGTACTCGCGCTCGGGCGTGGCGTCGGGCGTCGGGTAGGAGGGGATCAGCTGCTTGTCGAGCTCGAGCTGCACCGAGCAGCGCTCGGCGATCTCCACCGTGCTCGCGATCGCCTCGGGCCACTCCGCGAAGGCGGCGACCATTTCCGCGGAGTCGCGCAGATAGAACTCGTTGGTCTCGAAGATCATCTTCGGCGAGGCGAGCGTGCTCTTGGTCTGCACGCAGAGCAGCGCCGTGTGGTGGCCATGATCCTCGCGGCGCAGGTAGTGCACGTCGCCGGTCCCCACGAGGCTGCCCCCGACTTCGCGGGCGATACGGACGATGCCCTCGTTGCACTTGTCCTGGTCGGCGAGCCCGTTCTTCTGCACCTCGAAGTAGACGTTCTCGGCGCCGAAGATTCCAAGCAGCTCGTCGGCGTGCGCGCGCGCGTCGTCGTTGCGGTCCTCAACGAGGCGCTGGCAGAAGCGCGAGGCCAGGCAGCCGGTGAGCGCGATCACTCCCTCGGAGTGGCGCTGCACCTGCTCGAGGTCGACCGTCGGCTTGCCACGGTGCAGGCCTTCGAGGAAGCCGGCGGAGGAGAGCTTGACGAGGTTGCGATAGCCGGCGTCATCGGCCGCCAGCAGCGTGAGGTGGTTGCGCTCGACACGGGTGGGTGGGTTCCCGATCCTCCCGGTCGCGGCCGTGTGATCGTCGACGAGGTAGATCTCGCAGCCGACGATCGGCTTGACCCCGTGCTTGGCGCAGGCCTTGTGGAGCTCGACCGCGCCGTTCATCACGCCGTGATCGGTCAGGCCGAGTGCGGGCTGGCCGAACTCCGCCGCGCGCGCCGCCAGCGCGTCGATCTTGCACGCGCCGTCGAGCAGCGAGTACTCGGAGTGGACGTGCAGGTGGGCGCAGGCTGGGGGGCTCACTGGGGCTGGATCTTAGGTGGCTCGGCGGCGGCTGAGCGACGCTCGCGTCGCTGTTTGCGCCTTAACCGCGCGCGGGTCAGCAACGACATGCTGTGTTTGTTCGCAGAGCCCATCCCGACAGACGCAGCGGAGGGGCGCTCGGGCTCTGAAGGAGGTGGCGTGGCGTGTGCGTCGGTTGGCTCCTCGAGCTCCATCGCCGACTCGGCGCGCGCGCGAAGGCGTTCGACGGCGGCCGCCAGGGCGTCGGCCAGCTCCTCGCGTTGCTCGCCGTGGGCTCCATGAGCACGGGCCACCGGCTGCTCCGGCTCGGTCTCGCGTGCCGTGGCGGCCCGCAGCTCGGCCATCATGCCCCTCAGCTCCGCGACGAGCTGCTCCATCCGCCGGTAGCCGGCGCGCATCTCCGTTAGCTGGCGCTCGGCATGCTCACGCGCGGCGCGCTCGGAATCGATCTCGCGGTGGATCTCGAACGTGCGCCGCTCGAGCTCGGCAAGCCGGAGCTGCAATCCTCGCTCGCCGCTCGAGTGCAGATCGGCCAGGGCCGCCGCCGAGCGGAGCTCTGCCAGCTCGGCTCCCGCGTCCTGCTCGGCCTCGTCAAGCTCGCGCTGGGCGCTCTCCAAACGCTCGGCCAACTCGCGGGCGTGGTGCTCGCTGGCGCCCAGACGGCGTGTGAGGCGGTCGATCTCGGCGCAGCTGTCGCGCTCTGAGTGTGTGCGACGGTCCTCGGCCTCGACGCGCAACTGCTGCTCGGCGTACTCGCGCTGCTTGACGCGACGCAGCTCGTGCTCCCGCTCTGCCACGGCCGCCTGCTCGGCGGTGAGTCGCTCAGCGAAGACCGCTCGCTCCTCGGCGGCCTCACGCACCCGTTCCTGGAGGCTCGAGAGGTGGGTCTCGAGCGTCTGCACAGTCGCCTCGGCGGCCTCGGCCCGTCGCGTGAGCGCATCCGTCGGGTTCGGGGGATCAAAATCAACCGCGCGGCGCGCGCGGCGCTCGGCCAGCAGATCGCGCTCGCTCGGCCGCGGAGGCTCCTCCGGTGTCTCTGATCCCTCGGCCATCACAGTGACCGCTCAGGCTATGGGTGAGACCGGACGCGATTTCAGCTGAGCGCGCGTCGCGCGAGCGTTACCCCGACGGCACCGACGGTGAGCGCGGCGAGCGCACTGAGGGCTGCCACACGGACGCTTGGCAACCGGCGCAGGTAGCGGTGGCGCACGTACCACTTGCCGCCCTCCCACACCGCATAGCCCAAGAGCTTCTCTGCTGATCTGTTCATCGCGAGCAATGCTACCCGTCGATCCCGTGCTTTATGCACCCAGGCGTGCGGCCGAGCTCGTCGTCCCGCGAGCGTCCGCGCTACTCGTTGTGCAGGCGCCAGGCCATCCGCGACTGCAGCGACCACAGCTCGATGAAGCCGGGTGAGGCGGTCTGCGAGAACAGCCCTCCGGACTCGGCGAAGGAGGCGAGGCTCGCGTCATAGACGGCCCCCGGCGCCGAGCGCGTGACGACGCGGGCGTGGCCCTTGAAGAGCTTGATCCCGACGGTCCCGGAGACGAGCTCGTTGACGTGCTCCATGTAGGCGTCGAGATCGGCGCGCAGCGGCTCCCACCACAGCCCGGCGTAGACGAGGTAGGCCCACTGGCGCTCCAGGCCGGCCTTGAACTGGTTCTGGTGGATCGTGCAGACCAGCCGCTCGAGCTCGCGGTGGGCGGGCAGTAGGATCGCCGCGGCCGGCACCTCGTAGATATCGCGGACCTTCAGCCCGACGATCCGGTCCTCGATGTGGTCGACGATCCCGACGCCGTGACGCGCTCCCGCCGCGGCGACCCGTTCGAGCAGTTCCACGAGCTCCAGGCGCTCGCCGCCGAGCGCGACGGGTACGCCGCGCTCGAACTCGATCTCCAAGACCTCGGCCTCGTCGGGCGCGCGCTCGGGGGGCGTGACCAGCTGGAAGACGTCGTCCTGCGGCGCGTGGTCGAGATCCTCGATCCAGCGGCCCTCCGAGGAGCGACCCCAGAGGTTGTCGTCGATCGAATATGGGGCTTCGGACTCGGCCCCACCCGAGGACTTGATCGGGATGCCGTGCTCGTGCGCGTAGGCGATCTCCTCCTCGCGGCCCATCTGCCAGGAGCGCACGGGCGCGATCACCTTCAGCTCGGGGGCGAGCGTCGCGACGGTCGCCTCGATCCGCACCTGGTCGTTGCCCTTGCCGGTGCAGCCGTGGGCGATCGTGTCGCAGCCAGTCTTGCGCGCGTACTCGACCGCGAGCTTCGCGATCAGGGGCCGCCCGAGCGCGGTGAACAGGGGATAGTCGCCGTAGAGCGCGTTCGCCTTGATCGCGGGCAGGACGTACTCGCGCGCGAACTCCTCGCGCGCATCGACGACGTTGCACTCGAGCGCGCCCAGACGGAGGGCCTTGTCTTCGATCACCGCGTAGTCCTCGCCCGGCTGGCCGAGGTTGACGGTCAGGCAGACGACCTCCGCCGAGTACTCGTCCTGGATCCACTTCAGCATCACGCTCGTGTCGAGCCCGCCCGAGTAGAGCAGCAGCACGCGATGCACCGCGGCCGGGTCGGCCTCGTAGGAGGCGGTGCGGAAGGTGGTGATTTGGGCTTTTGAATCCTCAGACACGGCGGCGAACCCTACCTCTCAGTCCTGTGCGGCGAGCGCCGCGCCCAGGCGCCCGAGCGCCTCGTCGATCTCCGCCGCGGAGACGATCAGCGGCGGAAGCAGGCGCACGGTCGTGGGCCCGGTGGCGTTCACGATCAGGCGCTCGTCAAGCAGCGCGCGGCGGGCAACATCCGGCGCGGGGACGTCCAGCTCGCAGGCGAGCATCAGCCCGCGCCCGCGCACGGAGACGACGTGTGGCAAGGCTTCCAGGCCGGCCGTCAACCGCAGGCCGAGGTCGCGCACACGGGCAAGCAGCGCGGGGTCCTCGGTCACGTCCAAGGCGGCGAGCGCCGCGGCGGCGACCACGGGCCCCCCGGCGAACGTCGAACCATGATCGCCGGGTTCCAGTACATCCGCCAGGCGCGGACCGGTGACGAGCGCGCCGATCGGCAGCCCGCCGCCGAGCGCCTTTGCGACGGTCATCGCGTCGGGGGTGACGCCGGTTTGCTCGTAAGCCCAGAGCGTGCCGGTGCGTCCCATCCCGGTCTGGACCTCGTCGAAGATCAAAGCCGCACCGTGCGCCTCGCAGGCCTCGCGCGCGGCGCGGAGGGTCTCGTTGGAGAGCACGTTCACGCCCGACTCGCCCTGGATCGGCTCGAGCAAGACCGCGGCGGTATTACCGTCGACCGCGCCGGCGATCGCCTCGGGCGTCGGATCGACCGCGCGGAAACCGGAGACGAGCGGCGCGAACGGCGCCTGCTTTGACTCCTGGGGGGTCGCCGAGAGAGCGCCGTAGGTGCGGCCGTGGAAGGCGCCGTGGACCGACACGACGTCCCCCGCGGGGCGGGCCTTGCGGGCGAGCTTGATCGCGGCCTCAGACGCCTCCGCGCCGGAGTTGCAGAAGAACACCTTCCCGCCGAGGCTCGACCGCGACAGGCGCTCGGCGAGGCGCATCGCCGGCTCGGTGTAGAACAGGTTCGAGACGTGCATCAGCCGCCCGGCCTGCTCGCGCACGGCCGCGACCACCTGGGGATGGCAATGCCCGATGTTCGTGACGGAGATGCCGCAGAGGAAGTCGAGGTACTCGTTTCCGTCGACGTCCCACAGGCGCGCGCCCTCTCCGCGCACGAACTCGACGGGCTGACGGGCGTAGGAGTGGATCACGCTCGAATCCTCGAGCGCCTGCAACTCGGCGAGGCTCACGAAGAAGCCTCGATCTTTGTGCCGACGCCTGCGTCGGTGAAGAGCTCCAGCAGCAAGGAATGCGGCGTGCGCCCATCGAGGATGTGTGCAGCACTCACCCCCTGGTGAATCGCATCGAGGCACGCCTGCAACTTGGGACGCATACCGCCATCTAGGCTCGGCAATGCATCCTCGACCTGCTCCGCGGAGGCCTGCCCGATCAGGCTCGAGGGGTCGGCCGGATCGCGCAACCAGCCGGGGACGTCGGTCAGGAAGATCACCTTCTGGGCACCCATCGCGCCCGCGACCGCGCCCGCGGCCTCGTCGGCGTTGACGTTGTATGAGTGCCCGTCGCGGTCGGCGCCGACCGAGGCGATCACGGGGATGTAGTCGCTCGCGACGTGCTCGATCACGCCCGCGTTCACGCGCTCGATCCGCCCGACGAAGCCGATGTCCTCGCCACCGGGGCCCGCGCGGCGCACGACCCGGAACAGCGAGCCGTCATCGCCGCAGAGGCCGACCGCGGGCTGGCCGTGGCCGGCGAGGCGCAGGACGATCTCCTTGTTGACCTTCCCGACGAGCACCATCTTCGCGACCTCGACGGTGTCCGCATCGGATACGCGCAGGCCGCCGACGAACTCCACGGGCAGCCCAAGACGCTCCATATAGGCGGTGATCTCGGGACCGCCGCCGTGCACGACGATCGGGTTCAGGCCGACGTACTTGAGCAGCACGACGTCGCGCGCGAACTCCTCGCGCAGGGCCGGATCCTCCATCGCGGCGCCGCCGTACTTGATCACGACGGTCTTGCCGTGAAACTCCCGGATGTAGGGGAGCGCCTCGAGCAGTGTTCCTACATCGCGCATAGCGTCCTCACGTTGTGTAATCGGCGTTGATGGTCACGTACTCGTGGGATAGATCGGAAAAGAAAACCTCGGTCTCGGCGCCATCGCCAGGCAAGGTGATCTCGTATTCGACTTCCTTGCCCTTCAGCGCCTCCTCCAATGCGGCTTCGTCGTAGTCGATCGCGGCCCCCGCCGAACAGACATGGATCCCCTCCAACGTTATGTCCACCGCCAGCGGAGCGGTCCCCGGCAAAGCAGCACCTACGGCCTGGACGATCCGGCCCCAGTTGGGATCGCCGCTGTGCAGGGCGGCCTTCACGAGCGGCGAATTGGCGACCGCGCGCGCGACCGCCTCAGCGCCCTCGATGTGACCGCCACGCACGACCACGCGCGCGATCCGCGCGGCGCCCTCGCCGTCGGCAACCATCATGATCGCGAGCTGGCGCAGGAGCGCGTCGAGCGCCTCGCCGAAGCGCAGCTCGTCCTCGGACTCCGGCTCGGCCTTCACCCCACAGGCGCCGGAGCACATCAGCACGGCGATGTCGTTCGTCGAGAGCTGGCCGTCGACGGAGGCGCGGTCGAACGAGCGCTTGACCGTCACCCCGAGCAGCAGATCCGCGGTCGCGGGCTCCAGTGCTGCATCGGTCTGGACGAAGCAGAACATCGTCGCGAAACGCGGCGAGATCATCCCCGCGCCCTTGCACTGCGCGGTCAGACGGACCGGACCGCCGGACAGCTCGACCTCGAGGCAGGCGCGCTTCTCGAACGCGTCGGTCGTCTGGATCGCCTGCTGAAAGTCGGCGTCGCCCTCGCGGCGCAGCTCGCCGTTGGCGGCGAGGATACCCTTCAGCATCGCGTCGACCGGCAGGTATTGGCTGATGCCGCCGGTAGATGCAAGCGCGACCGCGGACTCCTCGACCCCGGCGGCGATCGCCCCGGCGCCCTGGGTCTTGACGGCGTCTTCGATGCCGCGCTTGCCGGTCGCGGCGTTCGCGCAGCCGGCGTTCGCGAGGATCGCCCGCAGCCCGTCGAGCCGGCAGCGCTCCTGGGTGACGAGCACCGGCGCCGCGGGCGTCCCCGACGCAGTGAAGCGCGCAGCGCTGACCGGCGTCTCGGCGTCGCAGACGAGCAGCCCGAGATCGCGGTTGCCGCTCGGCTTGATCCCGCACGCCACCCCGGCCGCGCGGAAGCCCGCGGGCAGGCCGGCATCAGGTCCGAGGTCGCGCACGTGCGCGGGCGCGGGCACCCAGCGCGAGTGGAAGAACGGTCGCGGCGGTCCGGCGGCTGACCGGTCGCCGAAGATGTCTTTGCCGGCGCTCACAGCAATCCCTCGGTCTCCGGCAGCCCGAACATCACGTTCAGGTTCTGCACCGCCTGCGAGGACGTCCCCTTCCAGAGGTTGTCGATCGCCGAGAGCACGATCACCTTGCCGCTGTGCGGGTCGGCCTTCGCGAACACGCGGCAGAAGTTCGTCGCCTGCACGTCGCGCGTGCCCGGCGGCACGCCCACCACCTCCACGAACGGCTCCTCGGCGTAGGCGGCGAGAAACAGCTCGGCCAGCTCGCCGTCCCCGACCGGGCGCGTCGGCGTCACGTAGCAGTCGGCCAGCTCGCCCTGGTCGAGCCCGACGAGGTGCGCCTGGAACAGCACCGCCACCTCGTCGTTCGCGCCGGCCACTGAGCGCAGCGGGGAGAGCTGCTCCTCGATCTCCGGCGTGTGGCGGTGTTCTGCGACCTTATAGGGCAGGATGTTCTCGCCCGCGAACGAGCCGTGCGTGGTCTCGTCGAACGCGCGCCCCGCCCCGGAGAGGCCCTGCTTGGCGTCGATCACGACGTCGGCGATCAGCCCGGCGCGCGCGAGCGGCGCGAGGCCGAGCAGCGAGGCCGTCGGGTAGCAGCCCGGGTTGGCGACGATCGCGGCGCTCGCGATCCGCTCGCGGTGCAGCTCGGTCAGGCCGTAGACGGCCTGCGGGAGCAGATCCGGACGCGGGTGCTCGCCGTACCAGTGTTCATAGGTCGCGAGCGAGGAGAGCCTGAAGTCGGCGCTCAGGTCGACCACGCGCGCGCCGCGGTCGCGCAGATCGCCGACCGTAGGCGCCGCCGCCGCATGGGGATAGGCGACGATCGCCGCGTCGAGCACGCCGGCGTCGAGGTCGAGCTGCTCGATCTCGAGCGGCACGCGGTAGCGTGGATACAGGTCGTCCAGGCGCCGGCCGACCTCCGAGCGCCCCGTCACGGCGACCAGCTCGAAACGCGGGTGGCGCCACAGCAGGTGCGCGGCGAGCGCACCGGCGAAGCCCGTCGCGCCGGCGACGAGCACGCGCGGAGAACCGGGCGCAAAGCTCTGCGGCGCGGGCGCGCCGGCCGCGGCGCGCGTGGAGTGCAGCTCAGCCACGCAACTCACCCCCGAGCTCGCCCAGCGCCGCAACGATCTTAGCCCGTGCGGGCACCACGTCCTCGTCGGTGAGGGTCTGCTCCTGCCCGCGGAACGACAGCGCCAGCGCCAGCGAGCGCCTGCCCTCGCCCACCTGCGGGCCGGTGTAGACATCGAACACGCTCACGTCGTCGAGCATCTCCCCACCCGCCTTCTTCACCCGCTCCAGCACCAGCGCGGCCGCCACCGAGTCGGGCAGGACGACCGCGAGGTCCTGGCGTAGCGACGGCACCGACGCGAACGGCGCGAAGGCCGGCACAGGTGGGGACGCGGCGGCGAGCTTGCCGAGGTCGATCGCGAACACGGCCGTGCGTCCCAGGTCCCACTCCGCGGCGACGAGCGGGTGCACCTCCCCCACGAAGCCGAGCCTCGTCTCGTCGGCGAGCACCTCGGCGCTGCGGCCGGGATGCAGGAATGGCCAATCGCCGGCCGGCTGCACCGACCAGGCAACGTGGAACTTGTCGAGCACTCCCTCCAGCAGCGCCTTGACCGCGAAGAAGTCCGCCTCGGCGCGCTCCCCGCGCCAGGATTTGGACGCCCACCCACCCAGCGCGCCGGTCAGCAGCGCGCCGAGCGCGTGGTGCTCCTCGACCGGCGTGGCTCCGTTTGGCGTGGCGCCGTCCGGTGCACTGGGTGGGTGGGTTGGGCGGGGTCGATACACGGCCCCGGACTCGAAGATCGCCACGTCCGGGCCGTTGCGCGCGACGTTGTGCCGCGCGGCGTCCAGCAGCGAGCCGAGTAACGTCGGGCGCATCGTCGACTGCGTCTCCGACATCGGGTTCTCCAGCCGCACGACCCGCCGCAGCGGGTGCTCGCCTCCCAGGCGCAGCCGGTCGAGCAGGCCGGGGTCGGTGAAGCTCCAGCCGACGACCTCATACAGGCCGCGGCCGACGAGCGCGTCCTCGGCCGCGCGGCGCACTCTTTGAGCGTGGCTCAGCAGGCCCACGGCACCGCGGCGCGCGGGCAGCGTCGCCGGGAGCTTCTCCAGGCCGTCGATCCGCGCGACCTCCTCGATCAGGTCGACCTCGCGTGTCACATCCGCGCGCCGCAGCGCCGGCACCGTCACGTCGAGGCCGCCCCACTCCGGCGCCCCGGGCTCCGATGCCTCGATTGTCTGAAAGTCGAGCGCCTCCAGGATCTGCGCCTGGCGCTCGCGCGGGACCGGCAACCCGAGGATCGCCTGCACCCGCGCCTCCCTCAGGCGGACGACTTGCGGGGGTTCCCCATCCCAGCCGACGTCGATCGTGCCGGGGGCGACCCTTGCGCCACAGCACTCGATCAGCAATTTCGTCGCGACGGCCTGTGCGTGCATGCACTGCTCGGGCGCCAATCCCTTCTCAAAGCGCCCCGAGGCCTCGCTGCGCAGACCCAGGTTCCACGAGGTGCGGTGGATGTTCGGCCCGTTCCAGGTCGCCACCTCCAGCAGCAAGCGCCTGGTCTCCGGCCGCACCTCCGAGCGGGCGCCGCCCTTCACGCCCGCGATCGACGTCGGTCCCTCGGTGTCGGCGATCACGACCATCTCCGCGTCGAGCGTGCGGGTTTCGCCGTCGAGCGTGTCCACCTGCTCGCCCTCTTTCGCGCGGCGCACCGTCAGACGATGACCGGCGACGTGGT
>Ga0302325_10003725_pt1 | contig 35660 bp, 24 predicted proteins | sample Palsa_T0_2_FD_201948 | JGI IMG/M metagenome (GOLD analysis project Ga0302325, IMG submission 201948) | Peat permafrost microbial communities from Stordalen Mire near Abisko, Sweden - Palsa_T0_2 | ecosystem: Environmental > Terrestrial > Soil > Palsa > Peat permafrost | place: Sweden: Abisko...
GGTCGACGCCTTCGAGATTGACGGTCAGATCGCCGTCGGTGTCGACGGCGGAGAGGGCGATCGCCCGTAACTCCTCGGGCGGCAACCATTCTCCCGCACGAGTAACAATGATGACCGTTTCTGTTACATTTGCGATCGGAGAACTTTTTGCCATGGGCTTTCTCTTCAATGTCATTCTCCGAATTCGCACCGAAACGACATTGTTTCCCGGGTCCGGTTGGCTGAGTGACCAGACAACGGCCTTCGTCGGAGCGCAGCCGCATCGAGCACAGCGCTGTCGAGTGTATCGGCGAACGGCCTCAAACATTCATCGCGGAATGGTTTCGGCTGGTCAGTTTCTTCTGTCGCTTCCGGTTGAGGAGGCTTGCGGTCGCGCTTGATCCCATCGGTTGCCTTCCGGATTCGAGGTCACCTTTTCAAGGCATGGAGGCCGATGGGATAAAGCGGCTCGGAGAGAGGCGTGGGTGGTAAGCGTCTTTGTTACTTTTGTTACCCCAATCTGTCCTGGAACCCGAAAGGAACTTGATTGGCCTTTGCCAGGAGGATCCCAGGTCTCAAACGCGAGACCCCACGGCAAGCCGGGGGCTGGCTGGGGCACCCTTCGTGTGTTCAGCCTGAATCAGTGTGGGGAGTAGAAAGCTTCGCGCTCCAGTCTGAAGAATCAAGGTGCATCCAAGGGCAGGGCTGCGGACTCAAATCACCAGGAGGTTGCAACCGCAACACTTGCGGACTTCTGGTGTTCCAAATGGACGCCCGGGTTACGCGAGGGTGGCGATTGGGCCCCCGTTGTAACCTAAATAAGGAGGCGGCTGGCCGCGCCGGCGCAGGAGATACCTTGTTATCCATTGACGAAACCATCCAGCTCATTCGAATCGGCGAACCGCCAGTGAGCACGAACCCGTCCGTCCCCGCGCCAACCAGCGTCTGCTCCACGGCTCTGGCGGACGCACCATGGGTGTTTGATACCCAGGAGCCCGGTTACGGACCCGGCGCTTCGATGCACGACACACTGCCGGCTGGCTCCCCCCAGCAGGGCTTTCTGCCCCAGGAATATCGGCAAGCTTCGAAGAGCGAACTGGACGGCCGCATCCGCAATGCGAAGGCGGCGTTAGGGGAAGGTCTCGTTATCCTGGGCCACTTCTATCAGCGTGACGAGGTGATCCAATATGCGGACTTCGTTGGTGACTCCTTCCAACTCGCGAACGCTGCCCGGACTCGCCCCAAGGCCAAGTTCATTGTCTTCTGCGGCGTGCACTTCATGGCCGAGACGGCAGACATGCTCTCGCGCTCCGACCAGGCAGTCGTGTTGCCGAATCTCGCAGCAGGCTGCTCTATGGCTGATATGGCTGACCTGGACTCGGTAACCGATTGCTGGAACGAGCTTGAAGAAGTCTTTGGGAGCGCGCCCGATGCATCGGGACGGCAGCCGATTGTCCCCGTCACCTACATGAACTCCTCGGCCGCCTTGAAAGGTTTTTGCGGCCAACACGGCGGCATTGTTTGCACCTCGTCGAACGCAACCGAGGTTCTCCAGTGGGCACTCGCGCACGGTCAGCGTGCTCTCTTCTTCCCCGACCAGCACCTCGGCCGCAACACCGGCAAAGCGATCGGCATCCCGCTCGAACAAATGCCGCTTTGGGATCCCAGCAAGCGGCTCGGTGGCAGCGACGCGCAAACGCTCAAAGACTCTCGCGTCATTCTCTGGCACGGCTTCTGTTCCGTGCACAAACGCTTCACTGTCGGCCAAATCCAGGCAGCCCGCCTGCGCTTCCCTGAGGTCCGCGTCATCGTGCACCCAGAGTGCCCCATGCCGGTCGTCGATGCGGCCGATGCCTCGGGCTCGACGGACTATATCACCAAGGCCATAGCCGCCGCTCCCGCGGGCAGCACTTTCGCCATTGGAACGGAAATCAACCTGGTGCAGCGACTCGCGAATCAGAACCCGCAGCACAAGATCTTCTGTCTCGACTCGGTGGTTTGCCCCTGCTCGACCATGTACCGGATCCACCCCAGCTACATGGCATGGGTGCTGGAAGCCCTCACTCACGGGCAAGTGCTCAACCGCATTACGGTATCTGAGGAGGTTGCTATACCTGCCCGTATCGCCCTGGAACGCATGCTGAGCCTAAAGCCAACGTTGCAGGGAGAAGACTCGGTGATGTCCGCATGAAGCACATCATCGTCGTTGGCAGCGGTATCGCCGGACTGATCGCTGCACTCGAACTCAGCCGCAAACACGCCGTCACCGTGGTCACCAAGGCGCGGCTGGAAGACAGCAATACCCGCTTCGCCCAGGGCGGCATTGCCGCAGCCATGTTCTCTGACGACAGCGTCGCCGAGCACGTCGCCGACACCGTGCGCGCGGGCGCTGGGCTGTGTGATCCGGGCGCCGTCGAAGTGCTTTGCTGCGAAGGGCCGGCCCGGATTCGCGATCTGGTGCGCCTCGGCGTTGACTTCGATCAGCACAATGGCGAGCTCGCTCGCGGGCTCGAAGCGGCGCATACCCGGGCGCGCGTTCTTCACGCCGGGGGCGACTCCACCGGCCTGACCATCGAGCTGGCATTGGCTGGCGCTGTGCGCGCTGCCGGCATCCAGGTGATGGAACATACCTTCGCCTGCGACCTCATTCTTCGTAATGAACAGGTTGCTGGTTTGCAAGTCTTGTCTGCGGACAATGGGCGTCAGGACATCCACGCCGATGCAGTCATTCTGGCCAGCGGTGGAGCGGGCCAGCTCTACCTGCACACCACCAACCCGGCCGTGGCCACGGGCGATGGCGTGGCCATGGCGTTGCGTGCAGGGGCGCAGCTTGCCGACCTTGAGTTCTATCAGTTCCACCCTACAGCCCTCGCGGTACCCGGCACCTTCCTCATCTCCGAGGCGGTCCGCGGCGATGGCGCCGTGCTCCTTGACGCCAATGGACGCCGCTTCATGCAACACATTCATGCGGGCGCCGAGCTCGCCCCGCGCGACGTCGTCGCTCGCGGCATCGCCCGCCAGATGGCCGCGCAAAATGGCCAGCCGGTCATGCTCGACGCCACCGGGTTAGGTGCATCCTTCCTCGCCCAACGCTTCCCTACCATCGACGCCGCGTGTCGCGCCCGCGGCCTTGAGTGGTCCAGAACGCCAATCCCCGTCACCCCGGCTGCACACTACTGGATGGGTGGCGTGCGCACTGACATCTGGGGCCGCACTTCCGTCCCGGGCCTCTTCGCTATCGGCGAAGTCGCCTGCACCGGCGTTCACGGAGCCAACCGCCTCGCTTCCAATTCTCTGCTCGAGAGCCTGGTTTTCGCATGGCGCTGCGCCGCGTTCTTGCTGAAGGAAGATGTTGCTAAAGGGACGGCGGCCCCATCTTCTCTCGATGTATTCAACGGCGGACAGGCAGGGGTCCCCTGGACACTGCCGGTGCCGCAACACCGACCCACGCACGATGCCAAGCCGGTTGACCGGCTGGCACTACAAAGCCTGATGTGGAATGCTGCGGGAATTGAACGGAGTGCTGCCGGCCTCGAGGCTGCTGCAGTGCAACTGGACGAATGGCAGGCGAGCGGCGCAACGATGCAGGATCTTGAAACGGCCAACCTGCTCGCCTTGGCGCGGGTATTGGTAGCGGCAGCCATCGCTCGCCGGGAATCGCGCGGCGCTCACTTCCGTGAGGACTTTGCGGAAACCTCCCGCGACTTTCAGCACTCCCTGTTTTACTGCCAGGCGGTGGCAAAGGCCGTCACCAGCGCATGCTGATCAGGCTTGGCCACGACGCCATCCACCACCTGGTGCGCATGGCTCTCGACGAGGATGCACCCTGGGGCGACCTCACCTCGCAGACGCTGATTGCGGCCTCCATGCGCGTCACCGCGCAACTGGTGGCGCGCGAACCCGGCACCCTGAGCGGCGAAGACGTCTTCATCGCCGCAATGTCGCTGACTGATCCCGACATCAGCACGCGCTTTCATGTGCACGATGGGGAAAGCTTTTCCGGGTCCGCAGTTCTCGCCACCATCGAAGGGCCCGCGCAGGGTGTCCTGCAGGCAGAGCGTGTCGCCCTCAACTTTGTCCAGCGCATGTCGGGCATCGCCACGCTTACTGCACAGTACGTATCAGCTGTTGCAGGAAGTGGAGCACGGGTTGTGGACACCCGCAAAACGACGCCTGGCCTGCGCCTCGTCGAACGTTATGCGGTCCGCTGTGGCGGGGGTCACAATCATCGCTACTCGCTTTCCGATGCGGTGATGGTCAAGGACAATCATCTTGCCATCCTCGCCGCCAATGGCGTGAGCAATGTCACCGAAGGTCTGCAATCCATGCGCGCCCGTCTTCCTCACACCACGCATGTGGAGGTGGAAGTGGATCGCCCGGAACAGATCGAAGCGGTCTTGGCCGCAGGCGCCGACACCATCCTGCTCGATAACTTCACCACCGCCCAACTTTCTTCGGCCGTAGCCCAGATAGCGGGCCGCGCGCTCGTCGAAACCAGCGGCGGGATCACGTTGGCACGCATTCGCGAGGTGGCAGAGACCGGTGTAGACATCATTTCGGTGGGCGCGCTCACACACAGCGTCCGATCCCTCGATCTGGGCCTCGACATTCTGCCCCGGCCATTCGAGGCGAGGTAAATTCAGCAGACGAAGGATTCACGTAGATCTTTGTCGCGTGAAAGTCTTGTTCTGTCACGCCCGCCGGCAGTGATAGAATCCGCAGTCGAAGATGTCAAGCGCAACCCTACTATTCGTACACGGAACCGGTGTCCGGAGCAGCAGCTACGCCGAGACGCTGCATCAGATCCGGCTCAAGGTTCGTGAATTCAAACTTCCTTGCGAGGTCAAGCTATGTCCTTGGGGAGAGGCGCTGGGGATTGACTTCGAAGGACTTTCCCTGCCTGAGCCACCGCCCCGCTCGCCCGAGGATGAGGCCCAGGCGCTCCGGTGGCAATATCTGCAGGTAGACCCTCTCTTCGATCTGCGGCTTTGGTGCACGCCTGCTGCCGAGAATCCCCGGATGGTGCTGGGCGAGGCTTCTGCCGCGCAGACAGTTTGGGATGAAACGATATCCAGGTACACCGCACCATCCAACAAGAGAGTGGAGTTATCCGCCCTGCTCGAGAACAACCAGATCGATGGGTTCTTGCTGCCGGCGTGGAATAAGGTGGTCGACACCCAGCTTCCGGAGAGGGCGTTCAAAACCGCCGGGGAGGAAGGGCCCTCTGTAGCGCGTGCGTTCGCAGAGGCAGTGGTAGCCCAGATGATCCACGATGCCGCGGCCGCCGACCCGCCGGTCGCGATCCCTCCACCGCTGGGAAACAAGATCGTCAATCTGATGATCTTCGACTGGGAACAGGAACGGATGGGGCTGCGAGACTTACTTCTCAAGATTTTTGGATCGGCCACGAAAACCATTGTGCGCCCGATTCGCGCCGGCGCCAGCCGGGCAATTGCGCCCGCCATAGGGGACATTCTGAACTATCAGGCGGTAGGGAAAGATCTGCGCAAGGTTATCCAGCAGGAGGCCGCCTCCATCCCCGGCGATGTCTTCCTCCTGTCGCACAGCCTAGGAGGAATCGCTTGCTTTGAAACGATGGTGCAGGCGCGCCAAGCCGGCGGCGATGGTTTGGGTAACGTTAAGGGATTAATCACTTTGGGGTCGCAGGCCCCCTTGCTTTACGAGTTCGACGCGTTGCAAACCTTGAAGAAGGGGAAACCTTTGCCGGCGGGATTCCCTCCCTGGCTGAATGTGTATGATGAAAACGATCTTTTGAGCTACCGCGCGGACCGGCTGTTCCACGGCAATTACGATTTTCAAGTCGACTCCATGCTGCCGCCGCTGGAAGCCCACAGCGCATACTGGAAGCTTGACCGCACCTGGGACGCAATCCGGAAATTGATTCTGAACGCTCTTACCCCGGAATCCAATGGCTGACTACGCTCTGGTAATCGGGATCGAATGTTACGAGACGCAGGAGGCGCGCAATCTCCAGGGGCCCGGCCTCGATGCCATGCGCTTCGCCTTGTGGCTCCGCACCGGGCGGCAGCTGCCAGCCAAAAACATCCTTCTGCTGATCAACAAACACCCCGACTGGAGCGGCGCTCTGGGCGAGGAGTACGACCGGATTCTAGGCGAAGTGAAGGCGGCGGGAATCGAACTGCGCGAAGGTTGCTCACGCCAGGCGATTTCTCACGCCTGGCGGATGGAATTGCGCGAGGTTCAGGAGAGGGGCACGCTTTGGATCTATTGGTCCGGTCACGGTTTAACCTTTCCCTCCAATCGCGACGCGGTGTTATGCGCGGATAAAGAGGCGGGCGACCCCGCATTTGTGTACCTGTCGGAGTTACGAGATTCGCTGCGCAGCGATTCCTTCTCCAACTTCAAAGAGCAAAGGTTGATTGTCGATGCGTGCGCCGAGTATATCGACCCGCGAGCGTTGCATATCCTTGGTTTCAGGGACCCGGAAAAATTCGATATAACCCAGTCTCCAAATCAAGTGGAACTGAGCGCGGCTCCCATAGGCAGCAAAGCGCGCGCACAAAAAGGAAGCAATCTGTTCAGCCGCGTGCTGCTTGCCCGATTGAAGCCGGATGGATGGCCCGATGACCTGCCCGCGTTCTATCGCTCGCTCGACGCGGATATTGCCGGGGAGGCCGGCGGACTGGACCACAGGCCCCGCTTGCGCCTGCTCTCCAAGTTTCTTGAAATCGGGCTGGACGCGGGACGCTACGCAGCCGAGTGCAGAGATATACTCGGGGTCCTCAACCGTTGTGGAATTCCTTTTGATCAATACAGGCACTCTTATTTCGAAACCATGAGCAGGCTTCCGGATAACAGCAGGGCAATTACCGCATCGAGCCTTACGGCAATTGTGGATGAATTGCTCGGCCTGGAACGAAGCGAGCTGTTCGACGGCCTTCCCGAGGGGCTGGTGGAATTTGCCTGCCGGGTGCGCCGCGAGTTCAAGAACAAAGCCGATCCGCTAGAGGAATGGCTGCAGAGGCGAGTGCCGGCAGGCGCACTCGCTACGGTCCACACGAGGCTGGATTTGGAGAAGTCGAACCTCGTGCTGACCATGCTGGTGCAGGAATCGGCGCTAGACCCCAGCGGCTTTCCTTGCTCCATCGATGCTCACCTTTGCGATGGCGGTTTTGGGAGCGTTATGGGGCGCTGGAACAAAATTGACCTCACCGATGCCGCGGCAGTGGAGGTGGCGGCGCGGGAGATTTTGAGCGGGGCGGGGGAACTCTCGTCTAAAAGGTCTGACCATTTGATGGTGCAGGTTTTTGCCAACCCGCTGCATTTGGGCATGCCCTGGCAGCACATTCGGATCGATCCGGAGGAGGAGGATGTTTTCGGTGAGCGGTTTTCGTTCGTCATGCGGTCGCGGGCGCGCTACCATCGCGACTTCAAGTACGATCTTGCCAGCTGGCGGCGGAAATCTGAGGCGTTGCGCAACCGGGCCGGTCGCGATATCCGGTTCGCGCCGGCTCCCCCCTGGGACCGGAATGCCAAAGACCGGCTGGCAGAGGTCGATGGACTCCTGTTCATTCGGGTTACTCTACCTGTCTGCCTGCCGTCCAGCTCAGCCACCTGCCAGTTGCTGGGTGCGGGCCTGAGGAAGGGCCTTCCCCTGGCGAGTTGGCGCACTCGGCCGATCCAGTCGCAGGAGGCTGAGGCCTTTGCAGATTGGGATGGGACTGAGCAGGAGCTGAGGACTTTGTTTAATCATTGCCCGAACCTGAACGAGGCTCACGCCCAGCTCCGCGAGGCGAGAAAGTCAAGAGCATGGGCGCGGGATACGGTTTTGTTCTGGGACGATGCCAAGAGCGCAGAAGAGCTGCAGAATGCCCTTGGAGAGGAGCTGAATTAAATGGCCAACCCATTGGCTTCCACTTCCACCAATCCGAAGGACTGGAAGATCTTCAAGGGCCACGGGGACCCACATGACGGTCTAAAAGGTCTGACGGTACCGCCGTGGCGCCGATCGGATCCTGTATCCGTGGCGGATACGTTCCCCAAAGACGCGATCGCAAAGGATAAAAGCAAAGCGTCTCCCTTTCTGCCCGACAACAAGATGATCGCAGCGGTCAACACGGCGCTGTATCTTAGGCGGCCTTTGCTGCTGACGGGAAAGCCGGGCACCGGCAAGTCGACTCTCATCTCTAAAGTTGCCTACGAGCTCAAGATGGGGCCAGTGCTGCGATGGGACATCACTTCGCGGAGTACGGTGCGTTCAGGTATCTACGATTACGACGCTGTGGGCCGGTTGCAGAAGAGCCGAGCCGGCTCTAAAGAGCCGTCCATTGAACAGTACTTAACGATTGGGCCGCTGGGCACAGCTATGCTCGGAACTACCTGGCCACGCGCCCTCCTGATCGACGAAATCGATAAGGGCGACATCGATCTGGCCAACGATCTTCTCAACGTAATCGAAGAGGGGGTCTACGATATCCCCGAGTTGCGCCGTCTGGGCAACAAGACATTCATCATCAAAGACGGCTTTGATCGGACGGTGAAGATTACGCAAGGCCGCCTGGAATGCAAACAGTTTCCCCTCGTCGTGATGACTTCGAACGCGGAGCGGGAGTTTCCGCCACCGTTCCTTCGCCGATGCATTCGCTTAACCATCCAGCCGCCCGATTCGGTCGAGCGCCTGTCTGAAATCGTCAGCTCCCATTTGAGTCAATATCTGTCGGCAAAGACGGTCCAAGTGAATGGGTTGATCGATACCTTCCTCACTGAGGCCAAGAGCAAAGAACTGGCCACCGATCAGCTTCTCAATGCGGTGTTTCTTACCATCGGCATGGACAACGGCGTGGATAGGAAATTCGATCCTGACGAAATCACCGAACTGCGCAAACTGATACTGGAAAGGATTGGGTGAGTTCGTCACCCGAACCAGCGCCGAGCGAGTTCCTTCGCCTGCAGGAACTTCTCGGCGTGCTTTCTGGGGCCAACTTGGATGTGACGGTACGAGGTCTATTGGATGCCTTCTGGCTAGCCATGCAGCCAGGCTTCAACCTGGACGATTTGACCTCTGAGACAACGCAATCTCCCGTCTCCGCGTTGACGGAACACGTGCGGCAACAGAAATCAGAAGATCCTCCACACGACAAAGGAGCATCCAAGCCTCGTTCACCAGGTGCGGAACTCGGCAAAGAAGCCGGTGGGCAGCCCGATGGTCACAGCAAGCCGGAGGGGAAGCGCAAAGGTCTTTATTCCGCCCCAGCGACCGATGAAAAGAAGTCCCTCCCCGCGTCACCCCTGCGTATTCCCGGGGCAGCGGCTCTCGCCTCCAAGCTTCCCTTGACGCGCTCACTTAGGGCGCATCGGAGATGGTTTCACAATCCTCAAATCCTTGAATTGGACGAAGAAGCGACGGTAGATGAAACGGCGCGCGCAGGCGGGCTGCTTGTGCCTATTCTGCGGCCTGCCCTCGAGCGTTGGTACGAACTGGTGCTGGTGGCCGATTCAGGCGCCTCCATGGACGTATGGCAGGAGACGCTCAAGGAGTTTGAGGAGGTAGCGCGCACGGCGGGCGCCTTCCGCGATGTTCGCCGCTTTCGTCTGATCTGGAACCCGGCAGCGGCAGATGGCAAAGGTTCAGGGGTCGCGGAACGTGCCCTGCTGACCAGCGCCGATGGGTTGGTTGCCCAAGCGGTGGGGCTGGCACAAACCAATGTCCGCCGCCTGGTGCTGGTTGCAACTACCGGCGCCGCCAAAACCTGGACCGACGGCAGCATGGCCGAGCTGCTTCGATTGTGGAGCCGCCAGTGTTCGGTTGCCATCCTACAAATGCTGCCGGAACAGCTGTGGCCTCGAGTTCGGATGGGTGAGCCGTCATTGCTGTTGCGCACCATGGAACCGGGAACGCCGGCCGCCTCACTGGAGGCACGCGCGCTTTGGTGGGATGAGGCTCTGACGGATGACCAAGGGTATCCGCTGCACCGCGTTCCCGGCGCGGTTCCTATTTTGCCGCTCGACCCTCGGTGGATGCGTAAGTGGGCCGGGATGCAGATGGGCGACGGGCAATGGGTTCCCGGCATAGTTGTCAGCAAGCGTGAGGACGCACCCCCAGAGACCGGCCAGGTTGACGCGCCGCCCAAGGATTGGTCAAGGGCAGTGAACTTGTTCGAGCGTACTGCGACCCCGGATGCGCGCCTTTTGGCGGTTTATCTCTCACGCGGCCCGTTCACGTTGCCGGTAGCTCGCTTGGTGCAGGCGGTCAAACTGGGTGATCGCGCGTCGCAAACACAGCTCGCCGAGATCCTCTTGAGCGGGCTGGTAGAGCGCACCACACCGCCCGACACCGATCTTCCCCGCGAGTGGGTGGAGTACAGATTTCACCCAGAGGCTGCCGACATCCTGGCGCGCGGTCTTCGTGAGACCGATAAGGAAGAGATTGCCACCGCCCTCGCGCAACACATAGAGCGTTACTGGGGCAAGCCGGTGGACTTCCATGCGTTCATCTACGATCCCGAGGGTTATTCCGCAATACCCGCGTGGGCGCAGCCTTTCGCGCAGCTGGGCCGGGTTCTGGCGAATGTCCCCGCAGAACCGGAGCCCGAGGACGATGGCAGGCCGACGGTTTTCATCGCGTGGCTTTCTCCGGACATGCAGAGTCTGGGGCGGCAGATCGCCGAGGATCTGGAAATGCGCGGCATACGGGTGCTGCAATGCGGTCGTCATCCCGTCTCCAAGAGGGGCGTTTTCTTGATTGTCTCTGCGACGGCTCCAGATTCGCCCGGTGTCTTAGCCGGGTCGCCACGATCCGCTCTGCTTCGGGCCTGTGAACTCGGTCTCGACGGCCTCGCCGTCTTCGGACCAGGCGTGAAGCCTGACAAATCGGGCGAGCTTTTCTACGATAGCTATCCCAGTCAGGAGGATCTCTTCGGCGAGATTTACAAGGCGCTGGGCACGCGGTCTCAGGATCCGGCGCCCCCGGTGAGAGGTGCCCCTCCGGTTGACCTTGATCGCGTTCTCACCTGGGACAATGCGCGTTCCGACCTCATGACGCGTATCCGGACATCAACCTTGGTTCTCTATTCCAATGATGCATTTGCTGCCATGCCTACGGTGCGCGAGCTGGTTTGGATGAGGCATATCCGGTTGCCTTTTCCGTCGGGCGTGCAATGGCTCAAACCGGGAGAAATATTTCCGACGCAACCGGGCCAGCTCCTGGTTCTCGAGAATTTTCAGGATGCAGTCGTGATTCCGAATGGGTGCGGTTGCATCCTGATCGATCCGGGCTTCGCAGCGGTCGCGCCGTTGTTGAGCGCCGACGTTTATGAAGGCCGCTCCGATGACTACGCTGTTCTGAGCGAGCAGTTGGTTAAAGCTCTGGATGACCCGGGACCGGGTGCGGGTGCGAGTCTCTGGGGATTGGAGCCATCGCCGCACGTCTTATCGGTACTGAATCACCTGAGCCAAAGCCGTCTCTGGTCCGACGTGAAATCACGGCTTACCCATGACTATACATTCCGCAACTCGATTGGGGGTAGCGCCGTAGAGAATGAGAAAAAAGCGCGAATGGTCGTGTTTGATGCTCTGGATCCGGCATTGCGCGACTGCGTTGGGAAACTGGCCGTCCTGCGCGAAGACGCACCGAGCTGGGCCCGCTCAAGCATCGCCTTCGATGACCAAGTAGCTTCTCTGGCTGGCCTGGAACTCATCGAATTGTCGGACTCGTCCCCACGAGCCACAGCCACTGCTCGCTATTTGGCTGGGCGCCACTCCCACTGGCCAACCTGGACTCTAAGCGTGCTTGCGCTATTTGGCATGCCAACACCGTTGGGCTGGTATGAATCGGCCACCCGCTATGAGTATGTTCGCAGGAATTTGATTTTTCATTTGCGGCAAGCGCGTGATCTGGATTTAATCGAATCAGTCATCTCGGATTTTCGCTGGTGGGCCCTCCGTATTCTGAATGACGGTGCGGCGGCTTTGGTAGACGAGCTTAGGACAGTTAATGACCGAAAGATATTCAGTTTAATCGGGCGGTTGCTCGATTCGATCCCAAACATGGCAAGTCTCTCCGCGGAAGAGATTGCCCAGCGGGTTGTAGGCTACGACTTTTCGATCTCTGAGCTGTTACGCGATTCAGCGGAGCGGTTCTTGCAAACAACCAAATCGCGGGTAACGGTTCAGCCCGAGGAGTACATTCTGTTGGCGGGGAGCCGGCAAGAGCCGGATATCGGGAACCAGGTCAGGTGGGCGTCGCAGGCAATTGCCAGGGAAATTGCGCGGAGAGGTTTTGGGCTTGTCTGCGGAGTGCAGCCTGGCGCCGATCAAGTTGCGATTGCAGCCTTCGTTGCCGAGAGTAATCGTCTGGGCAGAAATCCTGGCGTGGGACTCAAAATCGTGACGTTCGAGCACGATCTTCACGGCGCTGCATTGCCGGATGGCACGGCTGTAAATTACGTCGACAACCAGGCAACGGACTCGATTCGTTTCGCGGATGCGGTGGTCTTGTTGGGAGGCGCCAATTGGATGCGACAGGTGTTCGAGGCAGCATCCGCAGCCCGCAAGCCGTTATTTCCGATTCCAGGAACAGGATCGGCCGCGGCGACGCTTTTCAGGCAGTTGGTGTCGCAGGGGGCAGTGCACACTGATTTACCGTGGGCGCGGTCCATCGAGACAGTGGAGGATGCTGCCGCGGTAGCGACTGCGCTGCTCGATCAAATTGCTACGCCTGCGACGCCTGTCGAGCGTGTGGCTTATCCAATTAGTTTCGTCTCGGCGACCTCAGGGTTGACTTACGTCGACAATGCAACCGCAAGCCACGGCCGCTTCGTCGTGACCCGAGGAATCCACAGGATCGTAGTCGGGAGGAACATCCGGATGGGAACCTACCCGGTGAGCAACCGGTTGTTTCTGCAGTTCGTCGAGGATCGGGGCTATGAGCAAGACGGATTGTGGGAAGGTGACTCGCGGGGCTCTTTTCTCACCCAGGACGGCTCTACACAAGGTCCCGCCACATGGCCGTCGAGTCATGGATTTCCGACCGGTGAGGGCAACCGCCCGGTCGCGGGCGTTTCTTATCTCGAAGCGAAAGCATTCGCGCGTTGGTTACAGCGTACTCGTCCAGAAAAGGGCTGGACCTGGTGTATCCCTCATGAAGATGCGTGGGAGCTGAGCGCCAGATCGTCGCAAGGATTTCTGTACCCATGGGGAAATGAATTCGCCAGCGATCGCTGCAATTCGCTGGAAAGCGGGTTACAGCGAACCAGCGACACCGGGTCGTTCCTTTTGGGCAACAGCCCTTTTGGTTGCGTGGACATGGCCGGCAATGTGTGGGAGTTTGTGGAAGGCGCGGGTAACGTGGTGCGTGGCAGCTGCGTGTTGCGCGGCGGGTCGTATAAGAACAATCAATATCAGGTGATGAATTGTTTCCGGCTGGTGCGGGTTACCACTACTCACCGTGCGCCCGATTTCGGGATCAGATGCGCACAGGTATCCGTAGATACGGGTGTTAGCAGACCGAAAATAAAGCGGGTAGCTAAGAAGGCCGCTAAGAAAACAGCAAAGAGGAAGTAAGACCTTCAAAAAGAAGTGGTTTGGGCGACCGAGGAGCTCACTCTTGTTTACGCGCCACCATCTCGAAGGAAAACTTAAGCTCGTCCTTCAACTTGAGTGCGCCCCCCGCAACAGAAACCAGTTTGATGTTGTAGTCGGTCTGATCCAGAGAGAAATCACCGGAGACCCGTAGCATGCTCCCTAATAACGCGACCCGCACGACAATTGTCTGATTGCGCGTCACACCGTGCAGGATCAGCTTTCCATTGAGGGTGGCCGAACAAAGCATATCCGTCATCTTCGAAACCGAGATGCTGGTAGCTTCATAAACGATCTCCGGAAACTTTGCTGTCTCCAGAACCTCCTGATTCATCAGGCGTTCTATTTCACGGAGATCCTTGTCGCTTATATCATTCTGTACGCTCAGGGAAGCCGACTTGATCACGAGGCGGAACCCGCCGGCCTCCAGTTTGTCAGGATTGAACTGCATTTCGCCGCTGAAGTCACGAATGCCGATGATCGGATTATGTCCCATCCTGGCCATCAAACCAGTGGCAAACGCTTGCACCGTGAACCGGCTTGCCCGGCTATCGATTACATAGCGGTCCGCTGGGGTCTCCGTCGCTTGCGCAGCGGCAGGGGAAATCTCAGCCATGCAGTTATCTCCGCTTCGGCTCCGACATCGCCCGCAGTTTGAAATATCGCTGGATATCGGGCATAGCAGCACCGGCAAGATTACCGACTCCTATTTGCGACATGTAGCGGCGGACGAAAGGATTGGAAAGAATCAATCCCGCCCCAAAGACCATCAGGGAAATGCCCCCCAGCATGTAAAGGGTATCCTTGTCATTTCCATTCGCGGTCGTTTCTAACAGTTCAAGAGCCACAGTACATCTCCTTTCGCTTGCGATCTTCAGTTGGTTGCCCGATCTTTACCCGGAAGCCGAGGTTGGCTGGTCGACGATATCTGCCATAGACCGCAAGCCGGCGAAGAAGCGCCCGATCTCCGCCCACGCCTCAGAGCCCCCGGAGAGCCCTTTCCAGTTGGCGCGAATCAGACCGACGAGCCTGTAACACTCATCGATGGGGGCAATGTAGTATTCGGCCCTCGACAATTCGCGTGCGTGACCCACCCGGTTGACGAGCAGGGCCTCGATATCGGGTTGCAACTGGCTAAGGATTGGATTCTCCTGCACGATCTCGTTCCAGGCATCCAGGGAAAGCTGGGATTCAACAGCTCCGGCGGGGCTGGGGTAGAGCGCAACCACTTTGCCCTCGATGCTCGATAGGAAGAAGAAGGCCATATTGATGGGGATGAACAGGGTTTCCCACTGCGCGTCCGTCATCTGGAAGTTGGCCAGAAATTGAGCGCGCCGGGCCACGCGCCGGTATTTCCCGTTCGCCATCCCATCAAACAGGGTGGCACACGCTTCGCAGGCACAAACAATCTGTCGTAAGGAAATCTCAACCAGGTGCGGATGTTCATGCGCCAAACCGGCGCTGCACAATTCACAACGCTCGGCCGGCGGCCTCGATCGGGCGAACTGGCGAAGCGTCGCGAAGGCCTGATCGAAGGTAGGCGGAGTTCCCGTAGCAGACATGCTCAGCCTCTCTCAGCTAAACCACAATGCGGGCTCAATCGGCACCATCCACACGCGCGCTGTGAACCGTCGATGAGTGCTGGAGCAAGCTCTGCAGGGGAACAAAGCCAGAAGAAGACTCCTCCTCCGGCGCGAGAATCGTCAACGACATCAAATCGGGCGCCAGATCATAGATGGCGCCTTCCACGATGGACCGTAGATCCTTAATAGTGGAGCCGCGGGTATGACCCGAAATATGAAGGCGGAGTTGAACGGCTCCCTCGTGAAGGGTGATCAAGTCCACTCTGCTATCGAACTTGCGCAGCCGCGCTCTGGCGACGTCGAGGGCGCGCAAAACGCGGGTTTCCAGATCATCGGGATGCAGCGAATAGAGAAGAAGCAGGTTGCGGACGATCGGATCCTGGCCGAGTCTATCGATGATCGCCGCGCCCGACGTTCCCGATTCGCTTCCTGTTTGAAAGACCAGCTCCATGATTCGTTCCAGCCCGGAGCGATGGACCTCCATCAGAAGCTGGACCAATTCGCGGGCCGCTACCTTTGAACCGCCGCCCGGCACCTGGTCGATTTCCCCGACCAGGGTGCCGAGCCGCCGCATTTTTTCCTGAAATTCTTTTTCGCTATCCACGCCTCTCCTTCGACTGTGCGTCACAGAACGAGAATGCAGCCCCTCAACAGACCGTGAAACCTCAAGGAAATCCGTACCTCCGGGCCTAAAGGCCAAGGAACTTCGCCGGTGGATGTCCGGGCTAAAGCCCGGACCTACCCAACAGCAACTTCCTTCGCAGCCCGTGTGCCCATTTCCTGCAAAGACCAGATTTCCGCAGCCTGTTAAGGGAGTTGCTGCCCAAACATCGGAGAATGATGCGTCTCAAGCACCTTGCCGTTCCCCAGATACATGTGCACACCGCAAGGCAAGCATGGATCGAAGCTTCTAACGGCTCGCATGATATCGATGCCTTTGAAGTTCTCCGGACCGTTTTCCTCGAAGATTGGCGTGTTCTGGACTGCGTCTTCGTACGGGCCCGGCGTGCCAAAGCTGTCGCGCGGATTTGCGTTCCATGGAGTTGGCGGATACGGGTGGTAGTTGGCGATCTTGTGATTGCGGATCACGACGTGATGCGATAAGACGCCGCGAACCGCCTCGTGGAAACCACAACCCAGCCCCTCTTCGGGAACCTTAAAATCATTCCAGGTTTTGGTTCTGCCGGCATGCAGCTCAGCCAATGCCTGTTCGGCAAAGTAAAGAGCGGCGGCGGCGGCATACGCCTGGAAGTAGGTGCGCGCACGATCGCGTTCAATGGCATTGCTCCATTTGGGAATCTTCCACTCAAACTCGACTTCGGGTTTCGACATCGTCTTGGGAAGGTAAATCTTTACGCTGTGGCCAGTGGCCTTGAGGTAGCCAATGTCCACGATGCCAGCCAGGGCGGTGGCCCAGAAACGCGCAATCGGGCCGCCGCCAGTGTCCAGCGCCAGGTAGTCTCCCGTGCGCTTGTCGTACCAACGGGGGGACATCACCCAGGTGTACTTGCTGCCAAACTCGCGCTTCTGCGGTCTGGGGAAAGTGCTCTGATTCCAAGGGTGACGTTGATCCACGGGATTGCCCAGCGGGTCTTTTTTCACAAATGTTTCAGCGTTTTGCCAATCGTCATAGTACGAGCTGCCCAGCAGAATGCGGATGTTCAAGTTGATGTCCACCAGGTCTGTGGTCACCAGCTGGCCGTCGACCACCACGCCCGGCGTCACGTACATGCCGCGGCCCCAATCGGTCATTTTTGCGTAGGTGTAGTCGCAGACATCGGGATTGTTGAAGGAGCCCCAGCAACCAAGCAGGATGCGCCGCCGCCCAACTTCCTCGTAACCGGGGAGGGCTTCGTAAAAGAAATCGAAAAGGTCGTCATGCAGCGGCACAACCTTCTTCATGAATTCCACGTATTTCATCAACCGTACGATGTAATCGGTAAAGAGTTGAACCGTGGGTACCGTTCCCACCCCGCCTGGATACAGGGTAGAAGGATGCACGTGGCGTCCTTCCATCAGGCAGAACATCTCGCGGGTCATGCGGCTCATCTGCAGCGCTTCGAGATAAAACGCTCCTTTAAATGGATTGAGCGCCGTCATGATTTCGGCGATCGTGCGGTAACCGTGCTGTTCGGCGTGTGGGGCAGCAGTCTTCGTTGCCTTTTCCCAAACACCAGGATTGGTCTCTTTCACCATCTGCTCGCAAAAGTCCACGCCAACCAGATTGTCCTGGAAGATGTTGTGGTCGAACATGTACTCGGCCGCTTCGCCCAGGTTGACTATCCATTCGGCGATGGGGGGCGGCTTCACGCCAAAGGCCATGTTCTGCGCATAGGTGGCGCAGGTGGCGTGATTGTCACCGCAAATGCCGCAGATGCGGCTGGTGATGAAGTGAGCGTCGCGTGGATCTTTTCCCTTCATGAAAATGCTGTAGCCGCGAAAGATCGAGGAGGTGCTGTGACATTCGGCAACTTTCCGTTTGCCGAAGTCGATCTTGGTAAAGATGCCGAGGCTGCCGACGATCCGTGTGATCGGATCCCAATTCATCTCTACTAACTGACCTTTTTTAACGGCTTCTTGCTGCTGCTCAGCGGTAATCGTGCCCATCTGTGTGGCTCCTTTTTCAGTCGAGGGTTAGTAGGAACTTGGGTGATAGCCGGTTGTTAGTTCAGCACGCGGGTGCCGCCACTTAGGCTCTCGATTCACGGTTTCGTTGGTCATTGCCCTGAGCGCGCGAATGGCCTGGCCGTAAATGCCGATGGCCATGCTCGAGACCTTCGCGCCGGGGGGCTCGTCCATGAAGGGCATGAATTTATCCGGGAAGCCCGGCATGGTGCAACCGATGCAGATGCCGCCCACATTGGGGCAACCGCCGATGCCGGCCATCCAACCACGCTTGGGCACGTTGCAGTTCACCACCGGTCCCCAGCAACCAAGCTTCACAATGCACTTGGGAGAACCATAAGACGTGGCGAAATCGCCCTGTTCGTAGTACCCCGCCCGGTCGCAACCGTCGTGTACAGTTCTCTCGAATAACCATTTGGGGCGAAGCTGATCATCGAGCGGGATCATCGGCGCGAGGCCAGCGACTTGATAAAGAAGGTATAGAACCGTTTCCATAAAATTGTCCGGCTGCACCGGGCAACCGGGAACATTTACGATGGGGAGCCCCGCCTTGGATTTCCAGTCCCAGCCCAGATAATCGGCCAGGCCCATGCATCCTGTGGGGTTGCCCTCCATGGCGTGGATGCCGCCATAGGTGGCACAAGTGCCGCAGGCGACCACCGCGAGTGCCTTGGGAGTCAAACGATCAATCCATTCGTTGGTGGTGATCGGTTGCCCGGTGTTGGGATTAGTTCCCAGGCCCGCCCAGTAGCCCTCTTTCTTGATCTTTTCGTTGGGGATGGAACCCTCTACAACGAGAACGAATGGATCCAGTTTCCCTTGTTCCGCCATATACCAGTACTTGAGAAAATCGTCGCCGTTCTCATAAGCGAGGACAGGATTGTGCAGATGCACTGCCGGTAAGCCGGGGATTGCGCCTAACAGAACATCCTCGACGCTGGGCTGCGTCGCCGCGGTAATGGACACCGAGTCGCCGTCACAACCCAGACCAGCCGTAATCCAGAGTATGTGTATTTCCGCGACGGCGGGTTTCTTCTGGGTGACTCGGCCGTAAGGCGCTGCTTCCTTTGCCATATGCTGGACGCTCCTCTCGAATGTGTCTCTGCGGACGAACCATAGAAACAGAAGCCAGCTTGGAGTCACAAGCGGGACTGGCCCGATTCTTTTCTCGTGCCAAATACTTGAGACCGTATCGGGGATTCCCTGAGAACGACCATCACGAAATCGAGTCCCGTAGAGCCTGCCCTGAGCTTGTCGAACGGGGACGACTGAAAATTCCCGGAGCTATCCCGCTTTCCATCTGGTTTTTTGCGTCTCCAACTCGCCGCAAAAACGTCTTCCTGAGCGCAGCGCCTCACAGATTTATCGCGTGACACAGCGCTGGTGGCGCGGAGTCGAAGGACCTCGGCGCTGCTTATCTTACCCATGCTGCTCGGAGCTTTTCAACCACCGAAGCCCGCACCGGGCGGACCGCCACGGCACAGACCTGGGGATGGAAGATGATTACAGTGCATGAAAAGATGTACCCGTGACCATCAAGTGCGTACCGCAGCAGATCCTGTTCTCGGGCTTCGGTGGTTGAAAAGCTCCGAGCAGCATGGGTAAGATAAGCAGCGCCGAGGTCCTTCGACTCCGCGCCACCAGCGCTGCGTCACGCGATAAATCTGTGAGGCGCTCCGCTCAGGATGACGTTTTTGTGGGAATTTTGACGAAAAACATCTTAAATAAGTTAGCGCTCATGGGACTACGTCCTGGGCTAAGTTCAGCCGTCCCCGTTCAACAAGCTCAGGGCAGGCTGTGCGGGACTAACTCTGCAATGCCGTCAAGCGCGCAGACGATTTGCGGCTGAAGCCGTGCCCTTCGTCCAGAGCGCTTTTTACCGGGCAAAGAGCATACGGGGTGGCACTGCGATTTCGTTCTGTCACTGATAGCTTGATTGAATGGCGTGTTGGACAAGCTCTCGGCCGCTGTGCAGAGACAACTTGTCTTTGATGTGTGCCTGGTAGGTTTCGACTGTTTTTACGCTCAGGTGCAGCTTCTCGGCAATCTGGCGCGTGCTGCGGCCTTCGCCGATCAGGCGGAACACCTCAAGCTCACGATCGGAAAGGGCGGAGAGACGGGAGTTCAGGTCTGCAGAAGCGCCGCTGATGTATTGATGAAGCAGTTTGTTAGCCATTCGATCGCTCAAGTAGATGTCTCCGCTGAGAATACGCCGCACGGCGACCAGGACTTTCTCAGTGGCCTCCTGCTTCATGATGTAGCCGTTGGCACGGGCTCGCAGAGCACGCTCTGCATAGATCGACTCGTCATGCATGGAGAGGATTAAGACGGGAAGGTTCGGATATAGCATCCGGAGGTTCTTCAACAGGTCCAGTCCGTCCGGACCATTCAAAGAGATGTCAGCAATCAAGATGTCCGGCTTCTTTAACGTGATTTCCCTCATGGCAGTCTGCGCCTCTTCCGCTTCACCGCAAACGGTAAGATCCCGCTCCCGGTTAACTAAGAGCGCCAGCCCCTGCCGCAACAGCGGATGATCATCGACGATGAAGACTGTTTTCTTCCTGGCACGCGTTACACTTTGCGACTTGGCGGTCTCAGCCATGCGCATGCTCCCCCCTTTCTCTCATCGGAAAAGAGCAAGTAACGATCGTTCCACGCGTGGTGTCTCGCCGCGCTTCAAGGGTCCCACCGATCACTCCTGCCCGGTAATTCATGATGTGCAAGCCCATCCCCTGAGTATTCGCGGGATTTTCCGCGATTCCCTTCCCGTCATCCTTAATCAGCAATGTGCCCCGGCCTTGGTCGGCCGACAGCTGAATCAAGACCCTCCGGGGGGCGCCATGCTTGATCGCATTATTCACTGCTTCCTGAGCGATGTGATAAAGATGCGTGGCCATGGTGTCATCGTGAATCAATACAGGAGTTTCGCACTGAAAGCGACATGATACTCCAAAGAGGTCTTGTACTTCGGCCGCCCATAGCTGTAGTGCGGACATCAGGCCCTGGGAATCAGAAACTACCGGGAGAAGACCCCTGGCTAACTCACGAGTCTTATGAATCGCTTCATTCACCAGCTTCACAATTTTGGCGGCATCCTGGGTTTCCGACCTTTTTTGCTCTGCCAATTTCGCTTCATGCACCTTGGCCATGAAGGCGATCCCGGTCAGATGTTGACCGAGACCATCATGCAGATCCTGCCCAATGCGCCGCTGTTCTCTGGCACTGATATCCAGGATTGCCTTTTCCAGGTTCTTTCTTTCTGTGATGTCGATACCGGTGGCGATGATGTAACGGGCCGTCTCTCCATTGCCGGGAAGCAACGTACTGGACCAGGCAATGAGCCTCTGATCCCCATGCCGCGTGACCCAGCAGCTCTGATAGTCCTGAGGAAGAAGATCCGTACGCAGGAGCTCAAAATTGGCCTTGAAGCGATCTGTCTCCTCAGGAAGAAGAAACAGGTCCCAAATGCATTTGCCCTGAACCTCTTCCTTTGCATATCCCGTTGTCAGTTCACAAGCCGGGTTGAAGCGTAAGATGCGTCCCTCGTCATCGAGGACAACGACCAGTGCTCCAACCGTGTCCAGGATTGCGGAGACAAAGTTACGTTCCTCCTGGAGCTCCTCTTCGATGCGTTTGATATCGGAGATGTCGAAAGCGACGCCATGAATACACCAGGGGCGCCCGTCCCGCCGGCGCATCATTCTGGCGTCGCAATGAAACCAGATAACGCGACCATCGCGCGCAATCACCCGATATGCAGAGCGCAGAGGCTTGCCCGAGAGAAACATCTCGGCAGCTTCCAGGCTCCAGCGTTGCTTGTCATCGGGGTGAATGTGCTGGTACCAGCGGACCGGATCTTCCAGCCACTCTTCTCGCGAATATCCCAGGGCGGCTTCAATCTGGGGGCTCACGTAGGCCTCGCTGATGCCCCGGTCGAGATGAGCCATGAAGACGACCGCCGGTATCTGCTCCAATAGAGCACGGTATTTGTCCTCAAGGTTAGGCACGGGCGCATCCGCAGCCGGTTCGTGCCTACTTCCATGGGAATGATCAGTGAAGTGATCGAGGACAGGGTTCACGGCTGAGTCGGCATAGACTCTGGCGAGATCGAGAAGGACGGCTTCCGCCTCGGCAATATCCGGCAGGCCCGCAAGGGGGTCAGCGAAATGACTTTTGCTGCTCTTCGGTTTTCGGACAGTTCGCGCAGACAAAGCCATTTTCACTCCCAACACCGTACGTTCGCCCGTTTATCTCCCGCCATTACGATGGGCCGCAGAATGATTCTGCTGGCCCGGGCGGCGGGGCCTTTGCCGCCAGGTTGGCTCCTTATTGAGTGATGCCTGAGTAAAGCGGCGCAACGCATGGATGGCCCGCCCATAGGTTTGGACGGCGGCGGAAGATAACAATGAGCCGGGGGGCTGATTCATGAACGGCATGAATTTGTCTGGAAACCCTGGCATCGTGCATCCGATGCAGATACCTCCAACATTGGGGCATCCGCCGAGGCCCGCCATCCAACCACGCTTACCCACATTGCACTGCACCACGGGTCCCCAGCACCCCAGCTTTACGATGCAGAGCGGCGACCCATACTCTTCCGCAAACTGCGCCTGCTCATAGTAGCCGCCGCGATCACAACCTTCGTGGACTGTACTTCCGAAGAGCCAGGTAGGCCGCAGGGCGTCATCCAGCGGGATCATGGGGGCGCGCTGGGCTGCCATGTGGAGCAGATAGAGGAGCGTTTCCATGAAATTGTCCGGCTGAACGGGGCAACCGGGAACGCAAACGATGGGTATATCCCCCTTCGAGCGCCACTGCCAACCTAGATAATCCGGCAGACCCATGCACCCGGTGGGATTGCCTTCCATGGCATGAATTCCGCCATAGGTTGCGCAGGTTCCCGCCGCAATCACTGCCCATGCTTTTGGCGCCAGCCGGTCGATCCATTCACACGTCGTGATGGGTTGACCAGTCAACGGGTCGGTGCCGAAGGATGCCCAATAACCCTCTTCCTTGTTCGTTTCATCCGGAATCGAGCCCTCCATCACGAGAATGAAAGGGTTCGACTTCCCTTCCGCCGCGCGATGAAAATGTTCCATGAAGTCTTCTCCAACATCGGAGGACAGAAAAGGATTATGGAAATTCACCTTGGGAATCCATGGCAGGGCACCCAGGACAATGTCCTCGATACTGGGTTGCGTTGCTGCCGTCATGGCGATAGTGTCCCCGTCGCAACCCAGGCCTGCGGTTATCCATAGGACGTCTATCTCCGAAATGGCGGGCGACTTTCGGTCCGAGCGACGCGTAGCTCCCATGATGAGAACGGCTTCCCTTCCGTGCGAAACACACAGCGCCTGAGAAGATTTAACGCGATCATTTTCTGCCCCAAACTCGATTTAGGCAAGGCTGAGAGTGGATTGCTCCGTACATCTTGCGTTATCTGCTTCAGGACGACCCAAAACAATCAAATCAGGCTAACCAAATCATCGATCGAAAGTTGACTGAACAGAACCCCGGATTTATTAGCCTGGTTACCGTTCTCGAGATCGTCTGGGTATTGCGCAGCCTGTTGCAGCGGGACCCTTTCCAAATCGCCTCTCATATCGAAAACCTGCTTGGGGCAGATTCTCTTGAAGTGCAGAACGAACAACAGGTCTTCGAGGCGGCCTTTGCCGTAAAGCGCGGAACCGGCGAGTTCGAGGATGCCTTGATTGGAGCGCTTGATACCTGGGCAGGTTGTTCCAGAACATTGACATTCGACCGAAAAGCTGCGCGGCTGCCTCATTTCCAAGTGATACTCTGAGCAGCAATGAGTGGATGCCTATTTCACGAGCTCATTCACTCGATAGATCAGCGGCGCCTGCGCACTCACTTCGTGACTTGCCGGAGCGGAGCGGCATTCTGATTGGCGCGCGGAACCCATTTTAGACATCCATACTCAGATTGGTAACCAGTCGCTTCAATCGTGCGTTTTCCTTCTCGAGCAAGCGTACTCTCTCGGCCTTCCACCGTTGATCTTGGGTCTTTGCTCCAGGATCAGAATGCAATTCTGTCCCTGTGCGAGCCGACGAGGGCCTGTCCATTCCGCGCTTTCTAGGAATACCTCCCTTCCCGCGACCTAATTCGACCGCGTGTACGTCAGGACTGTACTTTAGTTTTGATATTGCAGATAAGACCTTGGATCTTGTGTGAGAGGACACACTTTCGGCCCCATTCATGACACGCGACACTGTTGCCGTCGAAACTCCTGCCAGTTGCGCAACATCTCTCAGAGTACAAGACATGATGTTCTCTCCAGGAGACACGTTGTCATCGCAACCCGAACGGCGAAGTCCCTATCGACCCTAACTTACCACAACAATCAAAGACTCCGGAACGCGGGCTCACTTCCCGCGCGTCGTTTGCCGTTTGCTGTTGTTCTGGACTGGTTGCAACGTCAATACCCGATTGACAGTTGATACGGCCTCCACACCAGGGTGCCGGCATGCTCGCCATTCACAAATACATCCGCGACTGAACTTACGCGTCCGAGGTCGAGCATCAGTCGCTTGTCGCGATAAGTCTCCGGAATCGGGGCCAACTCACGAGGTCGCGATTTAGAATCGGGTCAGGTGCACACATAATGCAGCACATACGTCGGATCGCTCTCATTTACGATGCCAGATCTGCCTATGACGTTAAAGTCATGACCGGCGTCGCATCCTATGTTCAACAATCGATGAAATGGAGTGTCTACATCGAAGAAGATGCGCTCAAAGATCAGCGGCTGCCGAATCTTCGCTCGTGGAAAGGAGACGGCATCATAGCGGATTTTGACCACCCTAAGGTAGCTGCCGCGGTGGTGCAGGCGAAGCTTCCCACCGTGGGCTTTGGCAGCGGCTATGGCTGGTATGCGCCCGTGTCCTCAATCCCTTATTTCTTCACGAATAATGATGCGATCGCTGCATTGGCTGCCGATCATCTGATGCAACGCTGCTTTCGCCATTTTGCGTATTGCGGGTACCCAAAGAATCCAATCAACGGCTGGTCAGCCGAGCGCGAGCGGGCATTCGCAAAGCACATCGCCCTGCGAGGATTCGATTGTGCCGTCTATCGTGGTCACCCTTCGACCGGTCAAGGATGGGCTATCCAACAGCAAAGTCTAGGTACCTGGCTGGCTTCTCTGCCCAAGCCTCTTGGTCTGATGGCCGCAAATGACAATCGAGGCCGTCAGGTACTTGAGGCCTGCCGTTCTCACGGCCTGCGAGTGCCCGAGGATGTAGCAGTCATCGGGGTTGATAATGACGAGCTTCTCTGCAAGCTCAGTAGCCCCATGTTGAGTAGCGTTGAGCAGGGAGCGAGGCTGCTTGGTTTCAAAGCTGCAGCGCTCCTCGACACGATCATCAATAATAAAGCCCGGAAGTCGGGAGATATACACTTTGTGGTGGACCCGCTGGGAATCGTTACCCGTAGGTCGACCGAAATATTGGCGATTGACGACCCTAAGGTCGCGGAGGCGATGGCCTTCATATCGCATCATTTTTCCCAGGGTATACAGGTGATGGATGTCGCAGAGGCTGTAGCGACGTCGCGCTCCAATCTGGAGAAGCGATTCAAAACCATGCTGGGCTATACAATCCGAACCGCTATTCGACGTTTCCAGCTTGAACGGGCAAGACAGTTGATTTCTGATACCACCATGCCGCTCAAGCAGATCGCGGCTGACCTCGGATTTCCCTCCGTTCAGTACATGACGACTCTCTTCGGCAACGAATTTACGCTATCTCCCGCCAAATATCGTCAGCGTCATCTTCACGAGTGAAACCAAGCGGGTATGTTGCCAGTTCCTGCAAGACGTTGCCAGCTCGCAGCAGCCATCTTAGTCAAGTCCGCTCGACAACTATCTTTCTATGTTTACGTAATCTGGTTTATGTTTTACACGATTGGCTCTGCAACCAACATAGGCTTCTCCATTGTGTAACTTCGCACTCCGCGAACTGAGATGGAGCCCCACTAAAGATAGAAAATGCTTGACAGCAGTTTTAGCGATCGCTAGGGATTATCCAGGAACACCGGTCGTCCAAACACCGACCAAAGTCAGGACGCCATGGAAGAGGATCATTTCGATGGGCGCGAAACGATGAATTGCATACCAGACTTTAGGGGAACTCTACTATGACTTGTCCGCGGCGCTTCGCTCAATATCCAAGCCTGGAAGGTGCGCAGATCCTCATCACTGGGGGCGCCTCCGGGATAGGCGCTGCAATGGTTGAGCAGTTTGCACTCCAGGGTTCCAGAGTGGCATTCGTTGACATAGCGGGCACCGCAGCGCATGAACTGGTAGAGGGATTAAAGGGGCGCTGCACCTACCTTCCTCGATTCTGGGTCTGCGATCTTCGGAATATTGCAGCACTCAAGGCTACGGTTAGGGAAATCGAATGCGAATTCGGCGCGATTCGTGTGCTTGTCAACAATGCTGCGAACGATGACCGACACAATCTATCGGACGTGACCCCCGAATATTGGGATGACCGGATGGCGGTAAATTTGCGCCATCAATTCTTTCTGATGCAATCGGTTGCTCCAGGCATGATCTCTCTCGGCGGCGGTTCGATCATCAATATGAGTTCGATAGCCCCGATGATCCCTTCCAGAGGTTTGCCCGTTTATGTTACCGCAAAAGCGGCCATCATCGGCCTTACTCGGGCGATGGCTCATGAGCTGGGAGCTTCCAATGTCCGAGTGAACTGCGTGCTTCCTGGGGCGGTTCTTACGGAGCGTCAGCGGCACCTTTGGTGGACTCCTGAATACGAAGCCGAAATCATGGAGCGGCAAGCCCTAAAGCGCAACGTAATGCCCGAGGATGTGGCCCGGTTGGTATTGTTTCTGGCATCCGACGACAGCGGCGCTATCACCAATCAAAGCTATATCGTGGATGCGGGTTGGGTGTGATTGCACTGAGATAGCAGGCCATGTGAATCATTGGTTTTGAAACAACCGGCAGTTGGGAAAAACGTAAAACGTTTCTTTAATTCGATAAGCCAACTCCGTTGACCGTCGATTATCTGGCAGCGTACGTTCAATCCCGGCTAAGAGCGCTGCCATCTGAGGTCCCGTAGCAGATCTGACGCGAGTAGTTTCCACAATTCAAGGTCGATTTTGGCATGCCGGTTGATCGCTACATTGTGTCTGTAGGAGAAAGGTCTATGAATAATTTGCGAGGCTGGATAAGTTCTTTTGGGGATGTGCTGTGGTCGAAGATTCTTCTGATGGTGGTTTTCCTTTTTGCGTGCAGCAACGGGTGGACCCAGACGACGGGGACTCTTCTCGGCGAAGTCTCCGATCAAAACGGGGCTATTGTTCCTTCAGCGACGGTGCGAGCCCAAAATACGGATACGGGTTTTACTACGAGTACAACGCCTTCTTCAGAAGGAACATACTTGATTCCGCTGTTGCCTATAGGCCACTACACGATTTCTGTTGAAGCGAGCGGATTCAAAACGTTCGTCCGGTCCGGCGTACTGGTTCCAGTCGCCCAGAGTATTCGCGTGGATGTGAAGTTAGAAGTTGGGCAGGTGGCTCAAACGGTCACCGTCGCTGGCAATGCGGTCAACATCGATACCACCGACGCAACCCTGGGAACGACTGTAGACACCGCTCACCTGGAGAGTCTCCCGTTGAATGGAAGGAATGCCATTGGGCTTCTTGAAACGCTTCCCGGTGTCGCCCAAGCATCCGCACCAACTTACGTTACCTGGGCGCGCAGTGGTCCGTCGTACAGCATTTCGGGAAGCAGAACCGATTTCGGCAACATGATGCTTGACGGCACTACGTTGACGGATGCGATTTCAAACACCAGCCAGAATCTTCCTACTGTCGACGCATTGGAGGAATTCAGAGTTCTTACCGACAGCTACGGAGCAGACTATGGAAGGGCGGGCGGCAGCATCATTGTGGCGGTCACCAAATCGGGCGGCAATGAATTCCATGGGGCTCTGTGGGAGTACCTACGCAACGACGCATTTGATGCCGCCAACGCATTCACGCCCGCCGGAACCAGGAAACCCGAACTGCGCCAAAATCAGTTTGGAGGCGATCTGGGAGGGCCAGTCCTTCTCCCGAAATACAACGGCAAGAATCGAACCTTTTTCTTTGTGGCTTACGAAGGGCTCCGAATCCATCAACAGGACCTGACCGTTGCATACCCACTGACAGCCGCCCAACGGAGCGGAGACTTTTCTGCTTTGTTACCTTCGCAGGTCATCACGGATCCGAATACAGGCTTGCCGTTCCCTGGCAATGTGATTCCGGGCAACAGAATCGATGCCGTCGCAACGAATGTGATGAATTTGTATGTGCCCTTGCCCAATCAACCCGACGACAGCCTACGGCTTACACAAAGCGCACCGTCCTCGAGTAACCAGGTTATTTTCAAAATAGACCAAATGCTGGGAGACCGCGACAGGGTATGGTTCCGTTCGTTCCGGAACAACGCTAACAGTCCATCGCCGGCGGCTATCCCGTTTTGGCTAAACCCTGGGCATGGAAACTTTCAGGGTTATGCACTGTCTGAGACTCACACATTCAGTCCTAACCTTATCAATGAGGCGGAGGCATCTTACTCGCGCCCGGAAGGGGTGACCGGAACCGAAATGAACGGTAAGTCGGCGTTGGACCTTGGTATCAACACCAATGGATTCACCCCGTATCCCCAAACCCCACAAATGAGCGTGAGTGGCGCCTTCTCCTTAGGTACCGATTGGTATGTGGATGAACCTTCCTATTTCCGCCAATTTGATGACACGCTCTCATGGAATCACGGGAGGCACGATATTCGGGCTGGTTTCATGTTCAATTACGAGGGGAATGGAGATCTTGCGTACCCTGCTATGGGTCTGTCATTCACGGGGTTAATTACGGGCAATCCAGCTGCGGACTTTCTCATCGGCCGTCCCCAGTCATTCAGCGTGACGACCACAATCATCGACAACGGCACCTCCAAAATGTTCCAGCCTTTCATTCAAGACAACTATAAGATCGCCAAGAGGTTGACACTCAATGTCGGCCTTCGCTACAACCTGCAAACGCCTTGGACAGAAAAGGCTGGTGGCGCTTCGACTTACAGGGCTGGCCAGCAATCCACGGTATATCCAGGCGCGCCTCCGGGGTTGGTGGTTCCAGGAGACAAAGGGGTGCAGCCGGGTCTTTATAAGACGTGGAAATGGGGCCTCGAACCTCGGATCGGCCTTGCTTGGGACGTCACGGGCACCGGCCAAACTTCCGTGCGGGCGGCTTGGGGAATTTTTCACGCTGCGATCAACGAGGAAGTCGAAGCAATTGAGACGAACAACGAGCCTTTTCTGGTCGGGTTCAGCACGGCACCGCCCAACACTGCAAACCCCTGGGGCAGCCAAACTGACCCATTGCCATACAATCCCAAGAACCCGAGCTTCGGCCCGTTTCCGGGGATAACCCAATCCTACCTTGACCCGAATTACAGACAGGCGGATATTCAACAATTTAATCTCAGTGTCCAGCGCCGGGTCGGGGCCAACCTGTTCACTGAAGCTGCGTATGTGGGGACTGTGTCGCATCACCTTTATGATTCTGAAGACCTGAACGCTGCCATCTACAGTTCGGGCGCCACCGAAGCCAACGCGCAATCCAGGCGACCGATCTTACCGCAGTATTACGGCAGCATGCCTTCTCTCACCTCCGACACCAACGCCAATTACCACTCGCTCCAGGTGGATGTACAAAAGAGGTTCTCAAGCAGCTATGCCGTGCAAGTCGCCTACACCTGGGAGAAATCGATCGATACCAGGTCTCAATCGTTGCTCGGGAATGGGGCCCAGAATCCAAATGATGTGAAGGCTGAGCGGGGACTCTCAGATTTCAATGTAGGCCAGATTCTTGCCATTAACGGGTTGTGGGACCTCCCGGCCTTAACGGGCAGAGGAGCCCTGACCGCTATAGCGGGAGGTTGGCGGCTGAGCGGTATCATGCGCTATAACGGCGGCACGCCCCAATCCATCCTTTCGGGCGAAGACAATGCTTTGATCGGATACTGTCGTGCCAATAGTGGCCAGGAGAGAGCGGACATTATCGGAAATCCCAACCTGTCATTCAGTCGCTCTCGCCGGGCGCAGGAGGCGGAATACTTCAACACTGCGGCATTTTCGGAACCCAATCCAGGTCAGTTCGGCACACTTGGACGGAACACCATTGTTGGCCCGGGAAATCTCCAAAACGATATCGCGGTGATGAAGAAACTTCCCACCTTTCCCAGCGAGAAGGGAGCATTCACCTTTCGCGCCGACTTCTTCAATCTGATGAATTGGACGAATCTTGGACAGCCGAATAACACATTAAATTCTTCGGCGTTTGGTCGGATTACGAGTGCCGGTCCTCCGAGAATTGCGCAATTTGCGTTGAGGTACGATTTCTAGTTCTGAATAACCAACGGAAGCTCGACATACAGTGCGCCACGACTTGATGGTGGCGCGCTGTATTTGCTTCGTCGGCATTGACGGCGGCACAACACCCTATTGGGACAAACGAGATGGCATGAAGAGCACCTGCACAGCACTCATCACGGTTCTGGTATTTGCGGGTTTCCTCGGCAGTCGCTGCAACAGTGCTGGAGCGGCTACGCATGGCTCAGATGTAGCGAATCAAGCGAACGTTGATTGGCCTGTGTACGGAGGCGAGACGTCCAATGATCACTATTCTGAGCTGACTCAGATCAACCGCGGCAATGTAGACAAGCTTAAGGTTGCGTGGACCTACGATACAGGGGAACCGGGCGGCATGGAGACAAGCCCCATTATTGTGGGTCGAGTTCTCTACGCCTACACCCCAACCCAGAAGGTCATCGCTCTCGATGCTGTGACCGGGAAGCTCCTTTGGAAGTTCGACTCGGGCGTCACAGGTGCACAGCCTGTTCGAGGAGTTTCATACTGGACCGATGGAAAGCAAAGCCGGCTGTTCGCCGGCGTAATGAACTTCCTCTATGCGTTGGACCCGGCCACAGGTAAACCTATTTCAGATTTCGGTGAAGGCGGCAGAATCGATCTCAGAAAGAACCTCCGCGGCGATTACCAGCTTCAATCGATTGCGCTCACGACTCCCGGCGTAATCTACAAAGACCTCATCATCGTCGGCGGAGAGATGCCGGAGACGTTACCTGCGCCACCGGGGGATATTCGTGCATACGATGTACGGACCGGTTCACTTCGCTGGAGCTTCCACACGATTCCCCACCCTGGAGAGTTTGGGTACGAGACCTGGCCCAAAGATGCCTGGCAGCATTCCGGCGCCGCAAACAACTGGGCCGGGATGTCGGTCGATGTTCAACGCGGCATCGTATACGTTCCGACGGGCTCGGCCGCATTTGACTTCTACGGCGGGGACAGGCTCGGCAATGATCTTTTCGCCAATACCTTGCTGGCTCTGGATGCCAATACAGGCAGGCGGATCTGGCATTTTCAAGGCGTCCATCACGACCTGTGGGATCGCGACTTCCCTTCCGCTCCATCACTGGTCACTGTTCGCCACGATGGCAGGCTCGTGGACGCGGTAGCGCAGACCACAAAGCAAGGTTTCCTGTATCTCTTCGACCGAAGCACCGGGAAGCCGCTCTTTCCGATTGAAGAACGGCCCTATCCTTCAAGTGATGTCCCCGGTGAAATGACATCCCCAACTCAACCGCTTCCGGTCAAGCCGGCTCCATACGCAAGGCAGATCCTTACGGAAAACATGCTCACCAACCGGACGCCGGAAGCTCATGCCTGGGCCGTGGAGAAGTTTCGATCGTTCCGAAGTGCGGGGCAATTTGTTCCTTTCGGTTTGGAGAAGCAGACAATCTTATTTCCTGGTTTTGATGGTGGCGCCGAATGGGGCGGCCCGGCTGTCGATATAAAGACCGGTGTGATCTACATCAATGCCAACGAGATGGCGTGGACAGGCGGCCTCGAGCGGGACATGCCGGCGAAAAGTCAAGGCGAAGCGATTTACCGGAGTCAGTGCAGTGTTTGTCATGGAGCAGATCGTACAGGGTCACCTCCACAATTCCCCTCACTCGTGGGAATTGAAAAACGACTCTCAGATCAGCAGATTGAAGTTGTCATTCATCAAGGAAGGGGTAGAATGCCCACCTTCCCCACTCTCGATGACGCACAGATTGAGGAGCTCCTTCGATTCCTGAAGGACCCTTCGCCCCCTTCACCGAATGCCGGAGACAAGCAAGGGATAACAGCGAATGATGCCGAGCCGCACTACAGCTTTACCGGTTATCGAAAGTTTCTCGATCCGGATCACTATCCCGCAATCGCCCCCCCATGGGGCACTCTGAATGCGATCGACCTCAACACGGGGGAATACCTTTGGAAGATTCCGCTCGGTGAGTACCCGGACCTGGCGGCTAAGGGGATGAAGAACACCGGCTCTGAGAACTACGGCGGACCCATCGTCACTGCGGGTGGGATTGTCTTGATCGGTGCGAGCCTCTATGACTCCAAATTCCATGCTTTCGACAGCAGCACAGGTAGGCTTCTGTGGGAGACAAAGCTGCCGTATGCCGGGCGCGCGACGCCTGCCACCTACATGGCCGATGGAAAACAGTTCGTAGTGGTGGCCACGGGGGGAGGCCGGTACGAGACAGCGCCGGCCCGCGGAGTGTATGTGGCTTACACCCTACCGTGACCTTGGGTTGGGCGAAGACGGAAGCTCCAGTGACTCCCAAGCCCCGAGCAAGATGCAGAAAGGAATTCACAACTCATGAGGCTCATCTCTCGCCGAAAGGCCATTCAGAGTGGCATCGCAACCGTCGCAGCAACTGCGCTCCTGGACTTCACGACACCCCTGTGGGCCGAACGACTCGTGACATATCCAGGAATCCAGCTCTATACCGTGGATAAGGAACTCAAAGCAGATGTCGACGGCACCCTGAAGTCGATCCAAAAGATCGGTTACAAGGAAGTTGAAGGAGCTGGTTTTGCAGGCCTCACCGCGAAGCAGTTTAGAGCTGCGTTAGACAAGGTTGGTCTCAAGTGCAACAGCACCCATTTCTTTAATTTCGGCGAGGCAGATGCAAATTCGCTGTTTGAGCAAGCGAATCTACTGGGTGCGCGCTATACCGTTAGCTCACTGATGAGCAAATTCAGCAGAAAACCAGCTGGGGGCGAGATGGGGGTTGACGATTACAAAGCGATGGCAGACTTCTGCAATCAGTTGGGCGCGGGCGCGAAACGAGCGGGTCTGCAGTTTGCCTATCACAACCACAATACCGAATTCAAAGATCTCGGCCAGGGGAAACCAGGTTACGACGTATTCATCGAAGCGACCGACTCCGAGTTGGTTAAACTTGAACTCGATTGCGGATGGATGATGGCAGCTGGCCACAATCCGATCGATTATTTCAAACGTTATCCCAATCGCTATCGAATGGTGCACATCAAAGACTTCGTTCCGACAGCCAAACCAAGCACATCGCTTCAGCGCGAAGAGGTCCCTCAGGGTACAGTCCTGGGTACCGGATATATCCAGTACAAACCAATCCTCACGGCGGCGAAAGCGGCCGGTGTCGAGCACTTCTACGTTGAGCAAGAACCTCCCTTCGTTGGTATGACAGCGATGGAGGCAGCAACGCAGGACTATCAATATCTCGAATCGCTTTGGAAATAGCTCGGTCGGAATGCGTTCCCAGGTGATACAGCCGGCGCCATCTCTGGGAACTCTCACTGCCACGAACAAGCTGCGGGCAACACGCTACGGGCTCACACCCGGAGCTGTGTCACCCGTCGCTCTTCTTATTAATGGCTGGCGGTAATTGACAAGCCGACGATCTCGAATTCCTCCTGTTCCCCGCCCGTGCTGGCAACTTCGAAACCGCTTAGTGACTTGCTGTAAGCGAAAAGGAGTCCATGTAGAAGTTCTCGTTCGTGCCGCCCGTGCTGCCGATTTCGAAGCCGAACTGGATCGCAGTAATGGTGTTGCTCGATGGCAAGTACCCTTCGTTCTCCAGGTACTTGAGCATGTCGTAGATGTCCACGCTCCCGGAGGAGATGCCAAAATTCGTAGAGGTGGACTCCGGTGGGACCCACTGGAAGACGAGTTCCGAACCCGCACCGCCGTTTCGACACAGGTTCCACTTATTTGACGGGACGCCGTTCGAGCCGCCGAAGCTGAGGTTGGTGGCCAGTACGGTCATGTACTGGGTGCACGCGCTGCGGTTGATGACGTCGGTCTGGATCATCACCTCATTGCCGTAATCGTTGAACCACATGTCGTAGCCAACATCGACGATAGTGCTGGAGTTGTTGGGTACTGTGTCCACCCACGAGGAATAGATGTAGGAGAAGCTGTTGATTGTGGGATTGGCGCCCCCTCCCCAGTTGTTGAACAAGATGTCCGTGTCGGGGTACGATATCACGCCCGTGTAGCCCGAGGGCATCTTGGCCGTCACCCACCATCTCCCTTCGGAGACCGTGTACAGCGTCTGTGACCAACCGGTTTGCGGGTTCCATACGTCGTTCTGGACATTGGAGTTGCCACCGGCATTATCGGTGACCTCCGTGTCGCCGTACCCTCCGCAATTGCCGGTCGCGGCGGATGTGGAGCAAATATATTGGCCCATAGCCAGCGAGCTGCCAAGCGGCAGGACCAACACTCCGAACACGAAGTTGCGAATGTGTGTTTGTTTCATGGGGGAATCTCCTTATTGAATTGCACTGCTCTCCTATCAGTTCCTGGAATTACTTGGGCAAAACACAGACGTATCGCAGAGTTAGAAGATCACGCGAAGGGTAAACGTAATTTGTCTTGGATCCATTAAACTTGGAGACAAAGTGCCGGCGCTGGGGTCTCCATTTTGACCGACCGCGCTATGCGTGCTCGAATCGGCAACCAGGATCGGGGTGGAAAAATCATTTCCTACCCCACTTACTACCGCACTCGGAAGAAAGTTGCTGTGATTGAACAGGTTGGTGGCCTCAGCGAGAAACTCGAGCTTAAGTTGCTCCCTGAGCGTGAACTGGCGGGTAATGTTTAGGTTCACATTTTGAAAAGCGGGTAAGCGGAGTGCGCCGTTATATTCGGGCGTAGTTCCGTTCCAATATTGGTCGACGCTATATGTGCCATTCGGGAACTGAACTATCGGGCTCGTGAAAGCATCAGGGTTCCACTTTAGAAACGTGTACTGACCAGGGGTAACTTGGCGGCCGTCCGGCAGAATGACGGCAGTTGAGCCATCATACCAGTGCTGTAATGACTTAGGTACCTGCAGCGGCTGGCCGGTCGGGATACAACCTCCATTCTGGCTGGCACTGCACGAAGGACCCCAAGGTTGGCCACTCTGCAGGGTAACTACCGTACCGAGCCGCCATCCTCCCGCTGCCGCCCGGGCGACTGGATTGGCCAATACTAACTGCTGGCCGGTGCCAAATGGAGACAGGTACGTCACCACGGCAACCAAGCGCTGCGGAACATCGTATCCGAGAACTCCGTTGTTGTTCTGAAGGTTTCTGTAATCTACGCCGCCCGAGGGTGCTAAGGTCCCCTGTTGCGATTCGGCGTAGGTTGAGCCAGACGCCCCACCCGAGATTCCTGTTGTCCGGGACCAATCGTAAGTGAATTGTGCTGTCAGCCCGTTCGAGTAGGAATGCTTTAGCTGGAGTTGCATGGAGTTGTACAGGGACGAGCCCACACTCGCATACTCTGTTTGCCCCAGCAAACCGAGATAAGCCTCCTGCGATTGCATGGTTGAGATCGTTGTGTTACCACTCGTGCCTGCTGCAGAGCCGATCAGAGCGGGCAGTGGATTCGGGACCAGGGCCTGTGCCGGATCATTCGCACCGTTGGAGCTGAGCCACCCGCTTCGCCAGCTCATCAAGGTGTTCTGGGGAATGTTAAACACACCGTTCAAAGGAAAGTGAC